>Ga0307987_1000639_pt1 | contig 20691 bp, 17 predicted proteins | sample EllFjometagen181_FD_203157 | JGI IMG/M metagenome (GOLD analysis project Ga0307987, IMG submission 203157) | Marine microbial communities from Ellis Fjord, Antarctic Ocean - #181 | ecosystem: Environmental > Aquatic > Marine > Unclassified | place: Southern Ocean | collected 2014-10-08 | reverse complement strand
TCGAGAGTGCGACGCGGGATCCCTTCGCTGCCGATCCGGAGTTCCTGCCATGCCTGCCCGAGGGTCGCGAGGACAAGGCGCCAGCCTTCTCCCCTCCCGCGATCCCCACAACCAGCGGCCGCCTGGAACGGGCCATCATCGAGGACAACATCACCATCAGCGGCCGCATCCTGGCCCACAGCGGTCCCCTGGAAATCCAAGGCTCCCTGCGCATCGAGGCTGGCGGTCTGGTGCTGGCGCCCGGCGCCGAAGGTAGAGATCGCCGACCCGTGATCCGGGTACGGCCTGGGGGCAGCCTGGAGATCATGGACGGTTCGGTGGTCGCACCAGAAGACCCCGCCATGGGCTTCTCCATCGAAGTCGCGGAGAACGCACGGCTGCGCGTCCACGATAGTCGCTTGCTGTACCTGGGAATGATCGAGATCCGGCGGGACGGCGGCGTAGGCGACCACGCAGCGGGCTTGCTCATCAACGGGGAGGACGCCGAGCTGTTGAGGTCTCGGTTCATCGGCGGCTTCGAGGCCGTGCGGGTTCAGGCCAGCGGCGTGCACATCGAGGACAACCACTTCGAGCGGAACGGGGTCGCCGTGAGGGCCGAGGGACCAGGCGGCTCCCTGATCCACAACACGAGCCTCGCGGACGGCACCTTCCTGGAGCTGTTCGGAGAGGGCACGGGCTGGGACGTCCACGACAACGTCGCCCTGCACACCCTCGACCGGGTGTTCTACCTGCGCGATGGTGGGAGGGAGGCCAAGTTCGAGGACAACGACATGATCGACGTGCGGCGGGGCTGGGTCGTTGGAGGCCAAGGGGACGGCGCCAGCCAAGACAGCCTCGAACAGCCTCCGCGTAGCCACCCGGGCTAAGAGGGACGCCTGACCCCCGTCCCCGTGGGACCCATGGCCACCACCCTCGCCTGTCGCTGCGGCGCTCCGCCCGCCAACGCCACCCTGCCCTTCAGCTGCGTCCTGCGAGGCCAGGACCCTCGAGAACACGTCCTGGTGCGTCGCCTCGACGCGCCCTTGCCACTGCCCACAGGCTCCCCCTCGGGCAACCCCTTCCTGCGCTACCGGCACCGGCTGCACAGCTACACCCGCGCCCTGGCCGCAGGCTGGGACGACGCACGCTTCGTGGCCATGGTGCGAGGCCTGGACGACGCCGTGGCCCAGGTGGACGGGCGAGGCTTCCGGGTGACCCCCTACGCCCAGCGCACAGCCCTGGGCGATGCAGCCGAGGGCCTGGGCCAGCTGTGGGTCAAGGACGAGACGGGCAACGTCTCCGGCTCCCACAAGGCCCGTCACCTCATGGGTGTGGCCCTGCACCTCGAGGTCGCCGGGGTGCCCCGGGACACACCCCTGGCCATCGCCAGCTGCGGCAACGCCGCCCTGGCCGCCGCGGTGGTGGCCCGCGGGGCCCAGCGCCCGCTGCGGGTCTACATCCCCCCCGACGCCAACCCCGCCGTGGTGGCCCGGCTCGAATCCCTCGGGGCACAGCTCAACGTGTGCGAGCGCGGCCCGGACACGCCACCGGGAGACCCCTGCTACCACGGCTTCCTGGCCGCCGTGCAGGCTGGCGCCCTGCCCTTCACCTGCCAGGGCCCCGACAACGGGCTGACCATCGAAGGCGGGATGACGCTGGGCTGGGAACTGGCGGAGCAGATGCGGGAGGCGCCCATAGACGTCCTGTTCGTACAGGTAGGCGGTGCCGCCCTGGCCTCTGCCGTGGCAGCCGGCTTGCAAGAAGCCGTCGATGCCGGTGACCTCGCCAAGCTGCCCCGCCTGGTGCTGGTGCAGACCCGCGCGGCCTGGCCCCTGGCCCGGGCCTGGCAGCGGCTCCAGGCACACATCGACACCGGAGCGACACCCGCCGAGGCCCTGGCCTGGGCCGGCACCCACCGATCCGAGCTCATGTGGCCCTGGGAAGAGGCGCCCCACTCGGTGGCCCACGGCATCCTCGACGACGAGACCTACGACTGGTTCGCCGCGGTGGAGGGCATGCTCCACAGCGGTGGACAGCCGGTGGTGGTGGACGAGCCCACCCTCATCCGCGCCAACACCCTGGCCCGCACACACACCGACATCCCCGTGGACCCGACGGGCTCGTCGGGCCTGGCCGGTGCGCTGGCGATGGTGGAGCCCCTCGAGGGTGAGCGCGTCGGGGTGTTGTTTACGGGGGTGGAGCGCTAGCCCGAGCGCCGCTTCAGCTCCCTGACCCCCTCGGAAAACCAGCTGCGAGGGTTCGGACTCAGGTGGCGCTTGACCGTTCCAGGCGAGGCCCCCGTCGCCACCGCCGCCACCGCCAGGGCGAAGCTCGAGCCCTTCTGACCCAGGTAGCCCAGAGAGCGGGAGTGCCAGCCGCCGCCGAGGCCTTCTTGGAACTGGCTGAAGCTGAAGGCCGCGTTGGCCTGGAACACCCCGAAGCCCAGGTACACGGCGCACAGGTCCGTGAGGGGCTCCTCCACCTCAGGCCCGCCAGGACGGGACGCGGGCACCAGGGCCAGCAGGTAGTGGCTCCACTCGTGGGCCATCAGGGCGACGAAGCCCTCGAGATCATCCAGCTGATCCGGATCGTAGGTGATGACCACCTGGCCGTCTCCCACCTGGAAGGTCCCCGCCGTGCCCTTGGAGCTGTGGCGGCCGCCGGTGCGCAGGGCCAGGTCCCGCAGGTGGTCAGGGGCCTGGGCTTCGAGGGCGCAGTGCCAGTCTTCGAGCCCGGCCCGGGCCTGCACGAAGGCCGAGACGTTCATGGCCAGCGCATGACCACGCGCCAGCTGCACGGGCATGCTGTCGGGGGTGGGCAGCACGACGACCCCCGGCGGCAGGCCGCGCTGCTGGCCAAGGTGCTGCTCGAGCCAGCGCCAGGCCACGAGGATCCACTCCACCTGCTCCGGTGGCGGCAGGGCATCGGGCTTGGGGCCGAACAGGCCAAAAAATGCCATGGCAGGGGCCTATGACCCTTCCTCCTTCTCCCGCTGGGCCACCAGAGCGGCGTGATCCCCCAGCCCCTCCAGCTCGGCCTCTACCCTGTCCAGCACGTCCCACAGGGTTCGGGGCACGGAGCCGTCCTGTCGGGGCGGCCCCAAGAGTTCGTGGCTGACGATGCCGCGCACCCGCTGGGCACCCAGGCGGATCTCGAGGATCTGCTTGAGCCGGGGCTCGAAGTGGGTGCCAGCGTCGTCTACCTCGTACTCGTCACGCAGAGCGCCCAGCTGCAGGATGCGCTTTCCTTTGTGCTCATGACTGGTGGGCTGGTGTACGTGACCCAGCACGAACAGCTCGGCGTCGTCTTGCTCCACGGTCTGCTCGAGCCACTCGGGGTCCAGGTGGACCTCGGTGTTGGTGGTGGTGAAGCGCCAGAAGACCTCCTTGACCATGCCCCAGTCGAGCCGCAGCACCGGGTCGCGCACGGCCAGAAAGTCCCGCCAGAAGTCCCGGGTCCAGTAGTGCCACACCCGGGCCAGGATCAGCTCGCGAACTTCAGGTACCAAGGCCATCACCTGGCTCTTGGGGCGCACCCGATCGTGGAAGTAGAACAGGGGCCGCATGGGGATCAGGGCGTCCAGCAGCGCCACCGAGCCCCAAGACAGCCCCAGCATGCGCTGGCCGTCGATGTCGACGAAGGGCTGCTGGGGGTCCATGCGGAACATCACGTCCTGCTGGCTGCCGTGCTCGAACAGCACCGGGCCGATACGCAGCTCGAAGCCGGGGAAACGTACTCCTCGCCCCCCAAGCTGGGCGCGGATCAGGGCTTGCACCTGTGGAAAGAGCAGCTCGGCGTCGTGGTTGCCCACCACGAAGTGGATGGTGCGGGGGGCTGCGCTGTGGGCCAGGATCTCCCGCAGGCCCTCGAAGAAGCCTGAGTGGGCGCCCACGATGCTGGCCATCTTGCCCACGGCCACGGCTGCGGTGACGTGGTGGGTCCACCCGCCGCGGTGGGGCACCTTGAGCAGATCGAAGCTGTCGCCGTTGAACACGAAGTCCACCGGCACATCCGCGAAGCGCCCCTGCTGGTAATGGCCCAGCTGGGAGATCAGCCAGGCGTCATGGGGGAACTCGTCCTGCACCCCACCGTCGCCCATCTCGATGTCCGACAGCACCACGACGATGCGGTCGGCGTCCAGGGCGGCGGTGGACATGACGGCTCCTACTCACGACTCAGCGGACGGCGATGAAGAACTCGCCGTTGCTGGTCTGCTGGCCATTACAGATGGGGTAATCGATGGACCGACCGTCCCACGGGCTGGCGTGGGTGCCGTAGGTAGCGGACGTGCTGTTGCAGCCACTGGTGCTGGTGTAGTGGTACATGCCGTACAGCATGGTGTTGCAGGAACCGCAGGTGCCGTTCTCGATCACCATGAAGCCGTGGGATGCACCCTTGCTGGTGGAGAAGCAGGTGCCATAGGTGGTGTTCGAGGCGTCACTGGACAGGGTCTGGTAGCTGTAGTCTGTGGCGCCCGCGAAGTAGGTGTAGGGCGAACTGTTGTCATAGTACCAGTAGTAGCTACCGGCGTCGTTCTGGGTGGTGCAACCGAACAGCACCTCGGAGACGGCCATGTCGTCTGATGCGTTCCAGACATCTGCCTCGGTGTTGATGGTGGTGGGGGGTGTAGGACTGCTGGTGCTGTCGTTGGCGTAGATACCGTCGAAGTACGCGGCGTCCACCCAGTAGATGTAGGCCCAGCCGCCGCCGTAGCTGCTCATGTCGCAGTAGACCTCGAAGGCATCGCTGTGATCCGTGTCCCCGTCGGGATCGAGCCAGTACACGCCATCGGCCGCGCCGCTGTCCACGGCGAGGATCTCGGCGCAGTCCAGCGCTGGGTTGTCGGAGCTGAGCCCCGGCGTGCAGGTCAGGGCCAGGCTGGCATCGTCGTCGTCGCAGTCTTCGGCGCTGGCGACGTAGCCAGTGGGAGCCGTGCAGGCGCTCAGGCTGTCGGTGGCGTCGCCGTAGCCATCGCCATCAGCGTCCAGGTACCAGGTGGAGACGTCCATGGCGTCGTCCTCGTCGGTGGATCCGTCGCAGTCGTCGTCCACCCCGTTGCAGTACTCGCTGGCCCCCGGAGAGACGGTGGCGTCGCTGTCATCGCAGTCACTGCCGTCTGAGACCGTGCCGGTGGGCTGGCTGCAGGCGGTGGTGGCGGCGCCGGGATCGCCGTAGCCGTCGGCGTCCGTGTCGGCGTACCAGGTGTCGAAGTCCAGCACGTCGCTGTCGTCCACGGTGCCGTCGCAGTCGGTGTCCACCCCGTCGCAGTACTCGTCCGCGCCGGGATGGATGGTGGCGTCGCTGTCGTCGCAGTCGATGGCCAAGCTGGCGTCCAGGTAGCCAGCGGGCTGGCTGCAGGCGGGGGAGGCCGTGGAGGGATCGGCGTAGCCGTCTCCGTCGCCGTCCGCATACCAGCTGGCCGCGTCCAGGGCGTCGTCCTCGTCGGTGACGCCGTCGCAGTCGCTGTCCATGCCGTCGCAGAACTCGTCGGCCCCAGGGAACGTGGAGGAAATCCCGTCGTCGCAGTCGCTGGCGTCCGCGACCCAGCCGGTGCTGGCAGTGCAGGCGGCGGAGGTGGTGGCGGGATCGCCGTAGCCATCACCGTCGGCGTCCTGGTAGAAGGTGCTGGTGTCGATGGCTCCGGCTTCGTCGGTGGCGCCGTCGCAGTCGTTGTCCACACCGTCGCAGTACTCATCCGCGCCGGGGTAGTCCGCGGCGCTGGCGTCATTGCAGTCCGCCATGTCATCCACCCAGCCGCTGGGCTGGCTGCAGGCGGTGGTGGTGTAGGCGTCGGACCCGTAGCCATCACCGTCGTAGTCGATGTACCAGGTCTGCGCGTCGGTGGCCCCTTCGTCCACGTCACCGTCGCAGTCGTTGTCGGCGCCATCGCACAGCTCGGCGGCGCCGGGATGGGCTGTGGCGTCGGCGTCGTCGCAGTCGCTGCTGTCGGTGACGTAGCCGCTGGGCTGGGTGCAGGCGGACACGGTGTAGGCGCTCGAGCCGTAGCCGTCGCCGTCGTAGTCGATGGTCCAGGTGGCGGCGTCCACCGCATCGTCCTCATCGATGGTGCCGTCGCAGTCGGTGTCCACGCCGTCGCAGTACTCGGGAGCCCCGGGCCAGGTGTCCGCGTCGCTGTCGTCGCAGTCGGTGGCATCGGTGACCGACCCCGCCGACGGGGTGCAGGTGCGCGTGCCGGTGGCCGGATCGCCCCGACCATCGCCGTCGAGATCGACGTACCAGACCGTGGCGTCCGTGGCCTCGTCGTCGATGGCGCCGTTGCAGTCGTTGTCCCGGCCGTCGCAGGTCTCCTCGGCGCCCGGGTGCACCTCATCCGAGCCGTCGTCGCAGTCCTCGCAGGCCGGGTAGCCGTCGGCGTCGCTGTCGGCGTAGCCGGTGGAGCCGTCGCAGTTGTAGTCCGCAGGGTCGGTGCAGTCGTCCTCGGCGGCGCCGGGGTTGAACGCGGGGTCGGCGTCGTCGCAGTCGCCGCCTTGGTCCACGAAACCCGAGGGGGCCTCGCAGGCCCGGGAGGTGGTGGCGTCGTCGCCCCAGCCGTCGACGTCGGTGTCGGCGTACCATGTCGCCGCGTCCACCAGATCGTTGTCCAGATCGTCCTCGAGGCCGTCGCAGTCGTCGTCCACGCCGTTGCAGACCTCGTCGGCCGCCGGGCTGATCCCGGCGTCCCCGTCGTCGCAGTCGCTGTCGTCGTCCACGTAGCCGCTGGGGATCTCGCAGCTGACGATGGACCCCTCGGGATCACCGAAGCCGTCGGCGTCCAGGTCAGCGTAGAAGAGCTCGGCATCCACGGCTTCTTCGTCCACTTCGCCGTCGCAGTCGTCGTCGCCGCCGTTGCAGGACTCGGTGGCGCCGGGGTGCACCGCGGGGTCGCCGTCATCGCAGTCGTCCTCGGCCCCGTAGCCATCGCCGTCGCCGTCATCGACCACAGCCGGACCCGTGTCGTCGGGCTTGTCGGGCTCGCCGCAGGCTGCGACGATCAAAGAGAGCAGAGGCAGGACGAAGTACAAGCTGCGCATGGATTCCTCCGGGGCGGGCGACCGCTGGACCCGTGGGTCCGCGGCATCACGAGTATGGGCGTATCGGCGGCCACCCGCAGCCGCTATCGAAGCCGCGCTGACGGATCCATGAAACCCATGCGATAGGCCCTCTGCTCCCCCCCATCGCAGGCGAAGCCATGAGCGACGAAGACAGCGTCACCTCCGAGCCGACCACCACCGAACTGACCAAGGCCGAAGACGTGGCTGTGGCCACAAGCAGCGATGGTGGCTCTTCCTACTTCGCGCCAAGTACGTCGGAGGCAGCCGATGAGCGCAGGAGAGCGCTTGACCCCGGCTTCTGGTCCACCACCGGACGTTTCTTCGGCACCGTGGGTACGGCCATCGGCCACGCCGCGGTGAAGACCGGCCAGAGCGCCGTGGCCGCCTACCAGGCGGTAGACCCCGACGCCCGCAAGCACCTGGCCCAGTTGCCAGTGATGGGCCTGTCCATGCTGGGCCCCCGGGACAGCACCGTGGAGCCCCTGCCCGATGACAACCACCGCCCCATCGTGATGGTACACGGCCTGGCCGGTCACCCGGGCAACTTCATGGCCCTGCGTCAATATCTGGCGTTGAAGGGGCGCACCCGGGTGTACACCATCAACTTCGGCAGCGCGGAGTCCCTGGATCTCATGGCCGCCATGCTGCGGGACTTCATCGCCACCGTGGTGGAGCGAAACGAACTGGGCGCCGCCGACCAGGTGGACATCCTGGCCCACAGCATGGGCGGTCTTGTCACCCGCCTAGCCATCGAGGATGCCGACACCGCCGCCCGCATCGGGACCGTTATCACCCTCGCGACCCCCCACTCGGGCACCTACACGGCGCGGCTGGGCGCCAAGACCCCCACCACCGAGCTGCGCCCCGAGTCGGCGGTGATCGAACGCCTGGCCCACCAGCTCCCCTGGAGCGATCACCCCGAGCTACCCCGGCTGGTGGCCCTGTGGAGCGCCTCGGACCTCATCGTGCTGCCCGGCGAGGGTGGGCAGGTCCCCGGCGCCGAAAACATCGAGCTGCCCGGCTACACCCACTACAGCTACTTCCTCGAGCCCGACGCCTGGCGTCTGGTGAACCGGGTGCTGCTGGGAGGGCAGGGGTAGCGCCCACCGTTTGTCAGTACAAGAGGTGCGAGGCGCGCCTGCAACCAGGATCGCCATGAACCGGACAGGGCCGCGACAGGGTCCCTCCGAACCGAACGGGGTTCCGGCGCATTCGCTGGCGGACTCGCGGAAACCGTGTTTCCACCCCTGGTAATCCCTCGACACTGGCTGAGATCGAACCCGAGTGTCCGGTTGGACCCGATCCTGTCGCGGGAGTGTCCGGTTGGACCCGATCCTGTCGCGCAGAGAGGTTCACCGCAGGCCTGCACAGCCCCTGCACACAATCCGCGGGCGGCCGGCACAGCCCCGCCCATTCCCGCACACCGCAGCGGGCCATGCTGCCCGGGACTCGCTCCACTCAGGAGGTCCCGTGCAAGCCGTGCCCCAGCCCAGCCCCGCGTCGCAGCCCGAGGGCTACCCGCCCCCGGAACCGTATATCGCCGAGCCCAGCCTCCCGGAGATCGAGCCAGGCCCGCTGACGCCACACATGGCGACACCCCCCGCACCGGAGCCCCATCCGCCGGAGCCCTGGACCGCCGAGCCCTTCCCCAACGCCTGGCGCGTGGCCCAGGCTGGATCGGGGTTCCTGCTGCTGGGCCTGGCGGGGGCTGCAGGTAAGGGCACGGTCACCGCAGGGCTGCTGCTGCCAGGGGTGATCCTCGGCCTCGCCGTACTGCCCGGCATCATCGGGGCCCCCGCTCTGCTGGTGCTGCACCAGTACCACGGGCTGGCCGCCGCCCCCGCCAAGCTGCTGCAGGCCCTGACCGAAGCCTGGATGGAGGCCGGTCGCCTGGCGGGAGGGCTCGCTTCCGTCGTGCTCTTCTTCGCCCTGACCAGCCTGATGGGCACCGAGCTGCTGTTCTACGGCCTGGCCCTGGCCGGCTGGCTGGGCCTGGCGGCAGCGCGCCGGCGCCTAAGGGACGTGGAACACGCCGCCGGGGGCAACCCCCGCGGGCTCAACGGCCTGCTGTGGTGCTGGACCCTGCTCACCACCCTGATCGGCGCCCGGCTGACGTGGATGGCCATCCACTGGCTCCGGGAGATCAGCGGATGACCCCCCCAGGAGAAACCATGAAGTCCCCCAACCTGCTGTCCATCGCCGTGGACGTCCTGACCCGACCCGATCGCCTGGTGAACCGCTTCGACCAGCCCAGCCAGGCCGGCGCCGTGGTGGGGCCCCTGCTCATCCTGCTGCTGCTGGGCGCCGGCCTGTTCGGCGCGGTGGTGGGCAGCTACGACGGCGGCTGGCAGCTGCTGTACGCCGGCATCAAGCTGCCCGCGGTGCTGCTGCTGGCGGCGGTGGTCTCCCTGCCCGCGCTGCGGGTGCTGCACGCCCAACAAGGGCGCTCGGTCTCCACCTGGCGGGCTGGCCTGGCCGCCCTGGTGGGCTGCGCCCGGGTGGCCCTGCTCTCCACGGCCCTGGCGCCGGTGTTCTGGCTCATCTACAGCCTGGACCCACCCTATGTGCTCTCCATCCTGATGTTGGTCTGCGGCCTGTCCCTGGTGGGCCTGCCCGGGCTCATCACGGTGGCCCGGGCCCTGTCCCCCGGCGGACGGCTGCGCTTTGGGCCCACCCTGGCCACCATCGCCCTGCTGGGCCTGGTGATGGCCCAGAGCGGATGGATCCTGCGACCCTTCGTGGTCACCCCCGGTGCCGAGCTGACCATGCTCTGCCCCCGCTCGGGAGATGTGGTCACAGGCCTGAGCAACCGCCTGCGTGGGCGGGTCCCCGTGGACACAGAAGGTCATCCCCGGGACTGCGCGACCCGCGAGGACGCCGCGCCCGCGCAGGGTGACGGCTACCAGCACCAGGAGTTCGGAGGTGTGTATTGAGCTTCATCGGCCTGCCGAGCTGGGCCGGTGCCGCCCTGATCTACCTGGCCCTCGGCCTGGCGGTGGGCGCTCTGCTGCTGCGGGCCGGCCACCCCCACAGCACCGCTGCGTCGGCCCTGGCCGCCTGGCCCCTGCTGCTGGGTCTGCTGGGAAGCAGCACGCAAAAGCCCCCACTCCAAGGCGGACCCAAGGCCGAGGCCATCGACCGGGCCTTCGGCGCCGTGGACGATCTGCTGGAGCAACAGCGAGCCCAGGGCGCCAACGTGAGCTGGGGCGGCGAGCTGGGTGACCTGCGCCGGGCCCTCGAGGCAGCCGACGCCCGCATCGCCATGGTGGACCACATCCTGGACGACCTGCGGGCCGCCAGCCCCGACGCCGCATCGGTGGCCGCCGACCTGGACGACCTGGCCGCGGCCCGGGAGCGGGCCGCCGCAGAGCTGGATGCAGTGCTTGGCGGGGTGCACCGGCTCCGTATACAGGTAGGTCTCCTGGCCCTCTCGGAGATCCGCGACGAGGCGGCCCAGGCCGTGCAGCAGCGCCTGCGGGAGCTGCATGCCCGCGCCCGCGCCATCGAGGAGATCTCCAGCCTCGGGGCCGACCCTCCCCGCGCTCAGGCAGCCGCATCCCCATGAACCCCTCTCGCATCCTGCTGGTGGACGACGACCCGCACCTGCGGGAGATGCTGGGCTACGCCCTGCGCCGGGAAGGCTACGAGGTCCATGAGGCGGGCGACGGCGCCGAGGCCCTGCGCAGCTTCGCCAAGCAGCCCGTGGATCTGGTGGTGCTGGACATCATGATGCCGGAGCTGGACGGACTTCAGGTCTGCAGGGAGCTCCGCCGCAGCTCCCGGGTGCCCATCGTCTTCCTCTCATCCAAGGCCGATGAGCTCGACCGGGTGCTGGGCCTCGAGCTGGGCGCCGATGACTATGTCACCAAGCCCTTCTCTCCCCGCGAGCTGGTCAGCCGGGTCAAGGCGGTGCTGCGCCGCAGCCAGGCGCCGCCCCTGGCCCCCGCAGAGACCCAGGATCAAGGCGAGGTGCTTGCCCTGGGACCCCTGCAGCTGGACGTCGGCGCCCACCGCTGCACGGCCCACGGAGTGGAACTAGCCCTGACATTGACCGAGTTCCGCATGCTCCAGACCCTCCTGGCCGCCCCCGGGCGCGCCTACAGCCGCGATGAATTGGTGGAGCGCAGCTACGAAGGCCGCCACTTCGTCTCGGGCCGCACGGTGGACTCCCACGTGCGCCGCATCCGCGCCAAGCTGCGGGACGCCGGCATCGACGACATCGTCGAGACCGTGCACGGCCTGGGCTTCCGCATGCGCAAGGCCTAGCGCACCGTGCGCCTCCGCCTTCCCTCCCTGCCCCTGCGGGCGTGGATGACCGTCTCCCACCTGGCAGTGCTGGCCCTGCCCGTGTTGGCGGCGGTGGTGAGCGGGGCCCTCGCGCGGGAGCTCGAGCTGCAGACCCGGGCCCAGGTGACCGCACAGGGCCAAGCCATCGCGCACATCACCGCCGCGGCGCTGGCCGATGACGACCCCGCCGCCCTCGACACGCTGGCCCCGGCCATCGCGCACATCGAGGCGGACTCCCAGTCCCGGGTGGAGATCCTCGACGTCGACGCACGGGTCCTGCTGGGCACCCCGCCCCGCAACAAACCCCAGGGCCTGCGGGATCGGGCCGAGGTGGCCCAGGCCCTGGCGGGCAAGCACGCCTACACCGTGCGCCGCCGGCCCAAGGGCTGCGAGCACGCCGACTGCCGGGGCCTGGTGCGGGTCTTCGTGGCGGTGCCGGTGATGCACGAAGGCCAGGTCATCGGCGCGGTGCGGGTGTCCCAGTCCCCCGCGCGGGCCGCCCACTCCATCTGGGTGGTGGGCTGGCCCCTGGTGGTGGCTGTGGGTCTTTCCCTGCTGGCCACCCTCGCCCTATCCCTGGCCTCGGCCCACATCCTCAGCCGCTCCCTGCGGGCCCTGTCCAGGGCCAGCCAGCGGATCCGCGATGGCTCCTTCGGTGCGGTGGAGGGCCTGGCACGAACCCGCCACAGCCACGTGGCCGAAGTGGGGGAGCTGTCCCGGGACGTCACCCGCATGACCGAGCGCCTGCAGGAACGCCTAGGCTACATCAGCGAGTTCGCGGGCAACGTCAGCCACGAGTTCAAGACCCCCATCACCACCCTGCGGGGCACCGTGGAGCTGCTGAGGGACGAGCCCGACATGGAGCCAGCCCAGCGGGAGCGCTTCCTGGCCAACGCCCTGTCCGACCTCGAGCGCCTCGAGCGCCTGGTCTCGGGCTTGCTGGCCCTGGCCCGGGCCGAGGAAGGTTGCGAGCGTCAACAGGTCGACCTCGACGCCCTGTTGGCCGAGCTGCTCCAGGGCTTCCCCGACGTGCGGTGCAACGGCAAAGCCGGCGTCGTCGACGGCGATCCCGCCCAGCTCGCCGTGGTGCTACGAAACCTGGTGAACAACGCTCGCCAGCACGGCGGCCCGGACGCCACCATCCGGGTGAAAGCCCGCCGGGAACCCGCCCAGGCCATCGTGGAGATCCACGACGACGGCCCGGGCATCTCCGCCGCCAACCTGCCCAAGGTCTTCGACCGCTTCTTCACCACCGGCCGCGCCCGGGGCCGCGCCGGCCTGGGCCTGGCCATGGTACGCGCCATCGCCCGCAGCCACGGGGGCGAGGTGACGGTGAGCAGCGAGCCGGGGGCCACCCGCTTCACGGTGCAGCTGCCCCACGCAGATTGATCGAGGCTCGGGTGGCCGCGAACACGCACCGCCGCTTTCCCTCGCCGCTGGGTGGCCGCCAGGGCTCGGCGTGGGAAAGTAGAGCGTGAGGAAGAACCCATGTCCCCTGTCACCGTCTGGGCCGGCTGGATCGGCGGCGTCGCCATCGGCGCCTACCTGCTGCTGCAGCTGGTCATAACCGGCCGCCACCTGGGCACCTCCACCTCCTTCGGCGATGTCTGTGGGCTGGTGGTCCGCCGTGGCTTCTTCACCCGGGGCAAGTTCGAGGGTGGGCCGAGCTGGCGCCTGTTCTTCTTCGTGGGCCTGCCCCTCGGCGGCTTGCTGGCCTTCCTGACCTCCCCTGGCGCCGGCGCCTGGACCCCACACTTCGAGATGGGGGCGCTGTACGGCGCTGTGCTGCCCCAGGCCCTGTGGGCCAAGGCCTTGGTCCTGGGCCTGGGGGGCGTGCTCATCGGCTATGGCGCCAGGCTCGCCGGGGGCTGCACCAGCGGCCACACCATCATGGGTCTGTCCCTGCGCAACCTGCCCAGCCTCGCAGCCTCCATCGGCTTCTTCGCCGGCGGGCTGCTGGCCGCCAACCTGCTGTTCGCCCTCGCAGGCATGGGGTAGCGGCCATGGGCATCAAGAACATCGTCTTCATCGGCCTGGGCGCCCTGTTCGGCTTCCTGCTGTCCCGCTCCGGCGCCACCACCTTCGACTACTACGCGGGTCTCTTCCTGTTGAAGGATCTCCAGCTGTTGTGGGTCATCGGCGTGGCGGTGGTCACGGGCTTGGTGGGGGTGGCGCTGCTGCAGTGGCTGGCGCCCAAAAGCGTGATGCAGGGTGCGCCCCTGCCCTTCGCCGGCAAGCCCTGGAAGAAGGGCCTGGTGCTGGGATCGCTGATCTTCGGGCTGGGCTGGGGCCTCAGCGCTGCCTGCCCCGGCACCGCCCTGGCCATGCTGGGCGAAGGCAAGCTGGCCCCCCTGTTCACGGTGGGGGGCATCCTGCTGGGCACCTGGATCTACGGCTGGCAGCAGGACCGAGCATCCCGGTCCAACCTGGCTAAGTCAGAATCGACCCAAGGGTAGTTTCAGATAGCGTTGCCCGCTGGCATCGGGCTCCGGCAGGGCACCGGCCCGGATGTTGACCTGCAAAGCCGCGAGCATCAGCGCCGGCAGGTTCAGCCCGGCGTCCCGCTCCTGGCGCCACTGCACGAAGTCCTCCCGGGGCGTGTCGGATCCGAGTTGCTTGTTGGTGGCCTTCTGCTCGCCCACCGTGCACACCCAGCGAAGCTCCCGGCCACCGGGCTGGTAGTCGTGGCAGGTGTGGAGCCGGAAGTGGTCGGGGAAGCGGTACAGGCGCTGGATGGAGTCGTACAGCTGCTCGGCGGAGCCCGCGGGGAAGTCACAGCGGGCGGTGCCGAAGTCCGGCATGAAGATCACGTCGCCCACGAACAGCAGCTCGCCGATCTGCCAGGTGGTGCAAGCGGGGGTGTGACCCGGGGTGCTGTGGGCGATGATCTCGAAGGGGCCCAGATCCAGGCTCTCCCCATCGCACAGGGTGCGATCCCACTGGCTGCCGTCGGTGGGGAACGCGGCACCCAGGCCGTACACCGCCGCGAAGTGGGCCTGCACCTCGGTGATGCGGGCCCCGATGACCCCCAGGGCGCCGTAGCGCTCCCGGAAGAAGGCCATGGCGCTGAAGTGATCGGCGTGCACATGGGTCTCGAGCACCGCCGCGAGCCGCACCCCCAGGGCATCGATGGCGACGGCCACCGCATCGGCCGAGGTCGTGTGCAGCCGCACCCGCCGAGCGTCGTAGTCGAGCACAGGATCGATGAGCACCCCCACCAAGCTGACGGGATCGAACACCAGGTAGGTGATGGTGCTCGTAGCGGGGTCGAAGAAGTGCTGGACCTGCATGGCGCCCTCTCGCAGCTGGATACGCGGAACCATGCTGTATCGAACCACGGCGGGCCCACCAGGCTCGAGGCAGGTTTGGCGAAGGCGGTTACCGAACCCACGGCACCGTGGCACAGACATACCCCCCGGCGCATCCTAGCCATAGACCCCCACTCCACCCCAAGCTGGCAGACCCCATGACCCCAGACATGTTCCTGGTGCTCGCGGTGCTGGCAGGGGTGATCCTCCTGCTGGTCACCGAGCGCTTCAGGGTGGATGTGGTGGCCATGCTGGGCCTGCTGGCGGTGGCCTGGCTGGGGCTGGTGACGCCCCAGGAGGCACTCTCGGGCTTCTCGTCCAACGCCGTGGTGAGCATCATCGGCGTGATGGTGATGGGCTACGGTATCGACCGCACGGGGATCATGAACCGCGTGGTGCGCCCCATCATCACCGTCGCCGGGCGCAGCGAGGCCCGCCTGACCGCCCTGGTCTCCGGCGCGGTGGGCCTCATCTCGGCCTTCATGCAGAACATCGGCGCCGCGGCCCTGTTCCTACCCGCCGTGCAGCGCCTCTCCCAGCGCCAGCGCATCCCGCCTTCCCGCCTGTTCATCCCCATGGGCTACGCCACCATCCTTGGCGGCACCCTGACCATGGTGGCCTCGAGCCCGCTGATCATCCTCAACGACCTGCTTCGCCAGGCCGACGCCGAGCCCTTCGGCTTCTTCGACGTCACCCCAGTGGGGCTGACCCTGTTGGCGGCGGGCATCCTGTACTTTCTGCTGCTGGGACGCTGGGTGCTGCCCTCGCGGGCTGATGCAAAGACCCAGGCCGACCCCCAGGCCGAGCTCATCGCCGCCTGCGGCTTGCCCACCCGGGTACACCGCGCACGGATTCCCCCCGGTTCGCCCCTGGTGGGCCAGACCATCGAGCAAGCGGGGCTGTGGAAGGAGTACGGCCTGCACACCCTGCTGGCCAAGGACGCCGACGGCAGCGAGCGGCCAGCCCCATCCCGGGACACCATCCTCGAGGCCGGGCTCGAGCTGGTGTACATGGGGGACGACGCCAAGGCGTCCTGCTTCTTCTGCGACCACGGCCTGATGGAGTGCGACGGGGTGGACGAGCTCGAAGACCAGGTGGGCCAGGGTGAGCGCGCCGGCTTCGCCGAGCTGGTGGTGCTCCCCCGGGCGCCCCTCGCGGGCCAGAGCATCCGGCAGATCGGGGTGCGGCGTCGCTTCGCGGTGGTGCCCATGTCCCTCACCAGCGGCAGCCGGGTGATGCGTGGGGATCTGAGCGACACAGCCCTACAGCCCGGAGACATCCTGGTGGTCCACGGCGACTGGGAACAGGTCAAGGCCATGGGCGACGACCCCAGCTTCCTGCTGATCACCGCGGTGAAGGCCCCTCCCAAGGAACAGCGACGGGCCGGCCTGCTGGCGGCGGCCTGCTTCGCCGGGGCCATCGGGTTGGCGCTGCTGGGTTTCTCCCTGTCCATCTCCCTGCTCACCGGCGCCGTGGCCATGATCGTGCTGCGGGTGGTGCCAGCCCAGGAAGCCTGGAAGGCCGTGGACTGGCGCACCGTGTTCCTGCTGGCCGGACTGATCCCCCTGGGGCTGGCCATGGAGAAGACCGGCACGGCGGCCGCCATCGCCGGCGGGATCATGACCGTGGCGGGGGACGCCCATCCCCTACTGCTGCTGCTGGCGGTGGCGGGCCTGACCACCGGGTTCACCCTGTTCATGTCCAACGTGGCCGCCACGGTCATCCTGGTGCCCCTGGTGACCGTCATGGCCGCCCAGGCCGGCATCGATCCCCGGGGCCTCGCGCTGCTGGTGGCGGTGACGGCCTCCAACTCCTTCCTGCTCCCCACCCACCAAGTCAACGCCCTGCTCATGGGCCCCGGGGGCTACCGCAACGCGGACTACCTGCGGGCCGGCGGCCCCCTGACCCTGGTGGTGATGGTGCTGGCGTCGGTGGTGATCTGGGGGTTCTACCTGTAGGCCAGGTGGGGCAAAATATTGGTAATACACACTATACCCACAAGACTTCACGGCCGCGGCAGGGCTGCGAGACAGTGATAGGGCGGATCCTGGCGCTCTGCCGACCTGCAGTTCCCCAAGCGCTTCAAATGCTCTCTTACGCCGCCGATAAGATAAGTGTGGCTTCTTCACGCCACCGAAAGCATAGTGACTGGCGCACACCAACGTAGTCGCGGTGCAACCAAGAGGGGATCTCCATGGGCATGTTCAACTCGAGCGCACCGCCCCTGTATGACCTGTCCATCTCCTCGGACGATGCCCCGGAGGTCTGCGAGGCGACATTGGCGCCCCAACCAGAAGAGGATGAGGAAGACGCCCAGGCCTGGGCCGAGCAAAGGGACGAACTACGGGGCAGGCTCCATGCCGCCGCGCTGTTCTCCGGCGGTGACACGAAGAAGCGCCGTGAGGGCATCGTGTCGAATGTCTCCGACACGGGGCTGTGCGTGCTGACCCGCGCCCTGCTGCCGGTAGGAAGCGATATCGTGGTCTCCTTCGACCTGAATGGTCAGCGCACGATGCGCACAGGCCAGGTGGTGTGGGCGCGGCAGGCGGAGAGCATGGAGGATCCCCCTTCGGGCCTGGGGGTTCGCATCACCCATGTGGAGGCTATCACCCCCGAGACAGCCCAAACCCCACCAGCGCCCTCCCCGGAGGCCAGCACTCCACCAGCGAAGCCCAACACCCCTCCCCATGCGGCGCCCCGAGCGGGCACCCTCGATGAAAGTATCCGGACCCTCGAGGGCTTCCTGCGCGCCTCCAGCGAAACGATGACCCAGCTGGTGCAGGACGTCCTGCAGCGCTGGCTGGAGCGAGAGATCGAGGCCAACATCGCCGCCGCCATTCCACGCCTGACCGCACCAGATCGCCGGGCGTCGGGGGCAAAGGAGATTCTAAGGGACATCCGTGCGCTGCGAAGCTGGCTCTACAGCGCGCTGCCGGAGCTGGCGGATGTGGAGGACGAGAACCACGACGACACGTTGGCGTTGAGCAACGGCTTCTCTGCCGTATCCGAGGCCATGGGGACAGAGCTGTACCTGGAGATCTCGGATCTCGAGCGGGTGCTGGAGGCGATGGTCGCCAGCCCAAGGGACCATGCAGGAGAACGCGACCTTCGAGCCTTGCAGGACCAAGCCGCCGAGCTGGCCTCGATCCGGCGCCAACCCAGAGTCCAAGCTGCACCCTCCACAGGGGTGCTGTTCCGTGACACGGACCCCAGCCTGATCTGCCTCCGCAGCATCGCCAGACAGACGCCCCCGCCGGTCGAGGACGGCCCGTCCGCCGCCGACCTGGTCCACAGCGTCCTCGAGCCAGCCAAGGACTTGCTGGGGACAGTGGTATGCGAGAGCCTGCTGGACACGCTCCAGCAGGACGAGGCCGCCATCGCACGCCTCGTGCACAGCCACCAGGTGCTGAGTGCCACGAACGGTCCCCTGGCCTCTCTGCGCACCGCGGATCTCGGCCCTGTGCTCGAACGTCTGGTCCGCAGCACCGACGAACTGGCGCGCTTGGGAAAAACGGTCAAGCAGCTCGAGCGGCGGGGCACTCAGCTCCCCAGAGGGCACATCACACGGCTCCGCATCGTTCTGTTGGCCACCATCCGCGGAGAGGCGGAGTCGAGGATGCGGGCCATCACAACACGCTGCAAGGGGATGGTAGAGGCTGCTGACCGCAGCGCCGAGCCTCAGCGGAGTCACCCGGCCGCGCGCCCGTCGCACCCAGCTCTTCGATGAGCTCACTGTGAACCTGGACGTCGGTGTCCGGGCCCCGTTGCGTACCAAAAATAAAACGGACCTTTCTTCCGACGATACCGGCCTTCGCACGAGGACGGTATTCACCTGGAGAATCGGCCGTAATCCCAGGTCAGCGTGGTCTGCCCGGGTTCATGTTGCGCTCCGTGCTGTTCTCGACCGAAGCTCTTGGTCATGGCGTCTCCTGCGGTACCCATCACCCTGCAGTCTCTGACGGCCTCGGACTTGTCCTTGGAGAGGTGGGCCTGTTCTGCGAGCCGTGTCACGAGTTCTTCCTTCGTCATTGATTCCGCCTGGGGGAAACCGGTCCTGCCGGTACGAGCCGGTCTCAGTGGGTGATACGCATGGATGCGATGGGCTGATCCAGCGCCGAGACGATGCGGTATATCGGGGGATAGGCCGCACAAATAGACATGTAGGAGAGACAGCAATGGCTGGTGGCACCCGCCAGCGCCGTGAGCGGCGGTCGCGGATGACCGAGTCCCCCGGGCTGACACCGCTCTGCGGCGCTCGGGAGTCTCACGCTGTGAGCGAGTACAGCCGCGCTGTTCGGCCGACGGGTCGAGAGGCGGCGTGACGCCGCGGCTCTGTGGGCTGTCGAAGTGCCGGGACGTAGGGCGGTGATGGGCCAGGGGAGAAGTGCGTCTCGAGAAGCGGACCGCTGTTCCGGCAGAGCTTGGCAATGCCGTGTCCGGTCACAGGTCGCCCACATCGGCCGTGTTCTGGAGGCCTTTGGGGGTCGTGGATGACGCTGTGAACGGATTCCCGGAGTGAGCGGCGGGCTAGTCCCCGCAGATATCCAGCGTGAACTCGCCGTTGACCTCGTGGTCACCCACCGCCATGCACAGGGCGCCGGAGACCGTGGTCTCGGTGACCTCATCGACCACCACCACGCCGGAGAAGGCCACCTCGTTCATCGGGCTGCCGCCTTCGTCGTAGACGAAGGTACCGTTCATCATGGCGCCCATCTCGTACTCGCCCACCGTGGTGGGGATGGAGACGATGATGTGGGAGCCGTCGGGCACGTCGTAGCCGCAGGTCTCGTAGTCTTCGCCGTACAGGGTGGCGAAGAACTCTTCGTCGTCGCTCAAGAACGAGCTGGTCTCGCCCGCCACGAAGTCGAAGGACCCGCCGTCGATGGTGCCGGACAGGTTGCCGCCGAGCACATCGCAGGGGAGCTCGTCGATGTCTTCGTCACCGCAGGCGACGAGGGAGAGGCACAACAGGGAGATGGCGAGGCGCATGATTGGATCCATGAAGGGATGGGGCAAGGAAAGCTAGCGCGTTGCGCGGGACTGTCCAGCCCGAAGCCTCAGGCTGGTGCCTTCGCGGGCACCGCAGCCATGCAGTGCTCTGCCAGGGCCGTGATGGTGAGGCTGGGGTTGACCCCCAGGTTGGCCGAGACGATGGAGCCATCGCAGACGTACAGCCCGGGGTGACCGAAGACCTGTCCGTGCCGGTCCACGACACCCTGGGTGTCGTCGTCACCCATGGAACAGCCCCCCAGTAGGTGGGCGGTGAGCGGGCGGTTGAGCAACACCTCGGAGAACGCCGTGGCGGCGATGCCGTCGCTGTTGGCGGCGATGGCGGCGGCCGCGGCGTTGCCTTCGGGGATGAAGCTGGGGGGCGCACCGTGGGGAGCGCGGGAGCGCAGCTTCTTGGTCCAGGGCGCCCACCACTTGCGGCCGAAGCCCACGTGCAGGGAGTTGTCCAAGACCTGCATCACCAGCAGGATGACGGCCCGCTTGGCGAATCCGAAGGGGACGATGGTGCGCAGCAGGTCCATGGGCTTGCTCACGCAGTTCCACAGGAACTTCATGGGCCGGGTGAACCAGGAACCCTCGGGCACCAGGGGCACGGAGATGGCCGACATCACGTCGGAGCCCGGGCTGTACCGCACCAGCTCGATGCTGGTGTGGTCGTTGACCTGCAGGTAGCTGGCGATGGCCACACCCTGCCCGTAGTTGACGTCCTTGCGGGTGGACTCCACCCCGCAGATGACCTCGGAGTTGGTGCGGAACTTTCGCCCGAGGGTGTCGCTGATGTAGGGGAGCCAGGAGCGCTCTTTGCAGCGCCACAGCAGCTCGAGGCTGCCCAGCGCCCCCGCGGCCACCACCACGTTGCGGGCCCTGTGCCGCTTGTGCTTGCGGTTGACCAGGGACGTACCCTTGCGGCTCTCGACGATGTAGCCCCCCTGGCCGTCAGGCCGAATGCCGGTGACCAGGGTCTCGGGCACGATCTCCACGCCCATTTTTTCAGCCAGGTACAGGTAGTTCTTGTCCAGGGTGTTCTTGCCGCCGGTGCGGCAGCCCACCATGCA
>Ga0307987_1000638_pt1 | contig 20693 bp, 13 predicted proteins | sample EllFjometagen181_FD_203157 | JGI IMG/M metagenome (GOLD analysis project Ga0307987, IMG submission 203157) | Marine microbial communities from Ellis Fjord, Antarctic Ocean - #181 | ecosystem: Environmental > Aquatic > Marine > Unclassified | place: Southern Ocean | collected 2014-10-08 | reverse complement strand
CAAAAAGGTCATCGAAGAATTTGCACTTGAAATAAAACAGCTTCTTGGAAAGGGAAGAAAGAGGGATATGGAAAGTCGTTTCAAACTTAACCTGGACCTCCTCAACCAGGCCATGGAAAACAAATCATATATGCAGGTCGGGAAAGTGGAGAAGGATGAGACAATCCATCTGACATTCCAGACAAGAACCAGCAAAACAGAACCTGGAAAAAAAGTCCGGTTCAGCCTGAAAAAGGCAGATGTGGGAAATAGCGATATTGACGATTTTACCATGGAAGTGGATACTATTGGATTTGAAACAGAAGAACAGCGAAACATTGAAGGCAAAGCCGTCATGAACGAACTGGAATCCTTGGGTATACAAGTGGAATATTACGATCTAACCGCCCCGTTAAGCAAAGAAAAAAATGCGGAGGCCATCAAAAAAATTATCAAAAAAGAGCTTGCTAAAAAGAATATACACAATGTAAGTATACAGTTTGAAACAAATGCGTCAGTACGTGTGGGAGAACAAATATACGATGCTGATACCCACAGTGTAAAAAATGTGGTGGCGAACTACCTTGCCAAAGTAGGTATTAAACCCATGCGAAACAGTGATGAAGAAAAAGTCCCGGAAAATATTCAGTAAGGAGTGACCGTATGGATAGCAGCGTGAAAGACACCAGAACAATGAGTCTGCCGGCATGGACAGAGACAATCATCAACCACTACCTGGCAGGCAGTTACCACCAATTTTTAATTGATGGGAATATTCACGATTTTGATTACTGCAGGATCTACGAAAATGTTAATACAACGGATAATCCTTCAATTTTGGATATAGAAGGATTCCACCCGATCAGACAAATATTGATCAATGCACTGTTTTTTGCAATGCCTGCCCAGGTAAATATTGAAAGAATTTTATACTTTTCCCGAACATCAGGCATTAGGGAGATCAATCCTTCTGAACCACACCTTCCCTATGCCGGGACACTCTGGAAAATGGAAAAGAAAGGAGATAAGCTTGATTCCGGGTTGAGTGTTGAAAGTGAAAAGTTGCCCTCATCTTCTTTAATTCCGACATTGTATCAGCTGGACAAAGCACTAAAAACACAATGGTCTTATACCGATGAAGATTCTGAAAAAAAGTTCCAAACAGCTGTCATCATAGATAATATCGAGCAAATCCTTCCGGATAATATCTCCAGTCCCGGCCTTCAGAGTGATGCCACGGAGAGGCAGTACTATGAATTGATTCACTCTTGGGGTGGCCACCGAAGGTTACACAACAGCGGAAGAAAGAAATACGCCAATCTCTGCATCATGATGACGGAAAACAAAAATCTGATACCTGCATCTTTGAGATGCAAAGAGAGTGGCACCATGCCGGTGAACGTTCCAATACCCGATATGTCCGAAAGGCTCCGATTTTTCAACTCGGTTGCTGAAGTCACCGCTAAACAACTTGCCCGGGATCCACATGCCAAAGTTGAAGAGTCACCCATACACAAGTTTATAACAACTCCCGAAAACAGAAAAAAAACCGCCATGTTCACAAAAGGATTTTCCTTTGTGGACTGCGATCGAATTCTGGCCATGTCTAACAGTGATCCAGAGGTGTGCACAGCTCTTCTTGGAACCGACTGCTCTGATCAGAAAATTCTTGAATACTTTCAGGATCAAACAGATGATGTTATAAAGAACGCCAGCAAGGGAATGCTTGAAATTGTCAATTCCGCCATTCGTTTTGACACCATCGGTGGCCTTGACGGCGCAAAACTCTATTTCCAGAGGGCCGCAGATGCGGTGATATCCGATGACCCCATGTCAAAGGAAATTATCCCCAAAGGCGTATTGCTTGCAGGGCCTCCTGGGACAGGAAAAAGTCTTCTTGCCAAAGCACTGGCCCAGGAAACAAAACTCAATCTTGTGAGAATGGGAAATATCCGGAGTATGTGGGTGGGTGAGTCTGAAAAAAACTTAAGCCTTGCACTCAACTTGCTCACATCCATGGCGCCTGTTATTGTGTTTGTGGATGAGATTGATCAGGCCCTGGGAGCAAGAAGTTCCAGTGCCGGTGACAGTGGTGTCAGCGGTAGAATTTTTCAGCAAATACTTGAGTTCATGGGAGACAATGCAAACCGGGGAAAAGTAATTTGGGTGGCTGCCACTAACCGTGCTGATCTTATTGATGATGCGCTTGTCAGCCGTTTTGACAGAATTATTCCAGTACTTCTGCCAGGCTCAAAAGATGAGTGGAAATCGGTAATGGAAGGAATTCTGAAGCAATTAAACATTGTCTATGTTCCAGAAATGGTTGATGAATTTATCAAAAATGATGAGAACTATGTTTTTTTAAACCAGCACAGTGGGCGCTCCATGGAAACGGTCTTAAGATTTGCCCTGCAAAAACAGCTTGAATCCCAAAAAAAACAGTTAAGCCTGCCGGACCTACAGACAGCATTTGAACATTTTAAAACAAACATCAATGTAAAAGTGTTTGAGTTGCAAACCCTTCTGGCTGTTGCTTCCTGCAATGATACTTCTTTTATCACCCCCCCCGGAGAAAATGGTTACAGCTATGGATTTAAAGGTGTGGATGAGCTAATCAACACGACCCTGAAAAGCAGGAATAATGATTCCCTTGAACAACGTATTCTTTTGTTGAAATCAGAACTTGGACATTATTGATTATGAAATTGAATAATTTCATAGTAGATCCAGATTTACAGGGTACAGATATCATTCATTTTCCCCAAATGGAAATTCAAAAGAAAGGATATAAACTGGGTCAGATCATCACTATCGGACTCATACCACCATCATCCAAAGGAGTCATTCTGACCATTGGATGGAATCCTGATCATGGGACAATGGGACCCAGTATGGAACAGGTGTATGATATCGAAAGCCATGTCAGCCCATTTTATCACAAGCGCCTCCTTGAACTCTATGCAACTGCCAGCAATATTGGCACAGAGCCTGAAATAAAATTACATAATTCTATGGAACAAATTGAGAGGCCTTCATTGCCCTCCCCTTCCCTTTTAATTATAAAACTCCCTGAACAGATAAATGAAAAAGAAATTATTCAATTCAGAAAAAATGCTGTCAACAATATCAATACTTGGATTGCTGCCAAGAAAATCCTCAATTTTAATGTCGACTATACGCTGAAACAATTTCAGTTTGTTCTGGTCAGCCAAACCTGCTGGGGAAGGCTGGACAGTTCTGCACTTAGCAATATCCCTGTTTTGTTTTCAATTGATTTTGAGAACTGGCACCAAAATGTAAAAAAATTCCAGCACTTGGTTGATCAGATTAAAATAAAAATCAGTGAAACCCTCAAAAATAAAAATAATATTGCAACACTTTTCCCATCAATTGTCCAGAAATTGACTCAGGTTGAAACAATCCCAGAAGCAATCTTCTGGAAAAAAGCATCTTATTTCTGCACATTAATTCTTCTTGCCTCTGAAAATGAAGAAATTCAGAACAAATTATCCACCTATAATAACCACTGGTTGAAATTGAAGGATGATAACAACAAGTATTGTGATTGGGGTGGACAGGAGAGAACCTGTGCGGAAGTGGCAGACCATATCCGGAATCATCGGGATTTGAAAACACCATCTTCAATATCAATTTCTGACACAAGTCCTTCATTTGGGAATAGGGATAGAGAAATCAGGGAAAAGGTAAAAGAGCTGGAAAGGCATCAAAATTCATATGAAGATATGAAAAAAGAATATGAAGCCTTGAGACTTAATGAAAATATTTCCCTAAATGAAATTAATTTATTTTTCAAAAAACCCAATCTGTCTGATGGCCCGTATCTTGAAATGAAAATCAAGAAATATGAAGAGGCCGTGGATGATTTTACAAAATTATTGGATGCCTTTGAAGGGATAATAATAGATCTGAATAGTCTGCTGAAAAACGCAGCAGACTCCAACAGATCCATTGAAAAAATACAGGCATTTGACAAAGCGGTTGTTCAGGATAACATGGAAACAATAGGACAATGGATTGAGGCGCTGCGCAAATCAGTTGACACCGAACTACCATGGAACCAATGGATAGAGAATATTCAATCCCATTATGATGCGTTGAACAGGTTAATTATTGAATTTTCTGGACAACGCAGCGATCAATCTTCAGAGGATGTTGAACAGGTATCAAAAAAACTAATTGCATGGATTAAACTGCTGGAAGCCAACATTTCTGAAAGTAGTGTTGACAGCCTGTTTTCATTTACATTCTGACAAAGCCGGCCGGATTGAGAAATCAAGCCGTCTCTCATACAATCTCTCAACAAGACCTGTAATTATCAGGAGATTTTCATCATGCGAAACACCCATAATTTGAGTTTGCGTCCTCCCCAATCACCTTCCTGTATGGAGGGCAAATACTTAAAATTGATCATGTTATTTCTATCCTTTCACATGCTTCAGTTATTTCAGCCATATGACGCAATATTTTTAAAGAACGCAGAAGCACAGATTGCCAAAGAGACGGAAGTAATCGAAATGGTCATTGTCATGGATAGATCCGGCAGCATGAAAACCCGCGATCCTGAAGGTTTAAGTATCCCTTCAGCGGCATTTATTCTTGACCAACTCTCTTTGATGAACGAACAAAACCAAGCATCCGTTGTTCTTTTCAGCAGCAATGTTTCCATCATCGGCCAGACCACCAATACGCCCCAGGGGTCACTGACAAGCAATATTGCCGGTCTTATCGAAATGATGAACGCTGGGCAGAGTCATGGAAATTTTACATTTCAGGAAAATGCACCGGAAGAACCTGCAAAACTTCTTACACTGCTGAGAACTCAGATAAATGAAAAGGGCTATACGGAACTGGATCCGGCATTGAAACTGGCCCTGTCCATCCTGGAATCCGGGAAGGAACATAGACGGAAGATTATTGTTCTGATCAGTGACGGTGTCCCTGAAGTCTACCATAATGATGCCGGAAGAATGGATGAATTGGGGGTTTTTGCAAATTTAAAACTGATAAACCGGGTCAAGAAAAAAACAAATCTTAACAAGGATTTGCCACTGTTGAATAAACAATACAGCAATTATATCCTTGAGACAACTGCAGTGAAGATAAGGGATAAAAATATCACCATTTTGCCCATTGCGTTTCTCCCCCTGGATCAACAGGATAAAGAGGCTTTTCCTCTGATTGAATATCTCAAAAAATTGAGGCAAATTACAGCAGGAGACACTGAGTTTCCCCAGGCAAACTCTAAAACATTGATTAAAAAGCTTATGGGGAATATTCCTTCAGACAGCAATTATATTGTGATGCATAAGCTGACTGATGAAACGAGCCTTGTTAAATCTTCGGATCAATTAACTCAGAAGGAGCGTTCTTTTGTCATCCCTGAATTTGCAGATCAGGTTAGATTTTTCTTTTCTTTTCCTGAAATCAGAACGGATCAAAACGTCCATATTGAGATTTTTAAAGAAAATATCAAAGTGGGAGACAGTGAAAAAGCCTCTTTTCAGAACGCTCTGCATACGACGCAACAGCGTAGAAACAAGACTCCTGTTTTTCACAGCTTTCGTTTTTACACCACTAATATCTCCGGTTCATGGACAATCCGGCTGACAGACATCAGCAAAGCACAAACAGGACGTCTGCCTGAGATTGACTGCTTAATTGATATCAAGGCAAGGCTTGATCTAGAAATTGAAACCAGTGCCTCGGGGGAAGCCCTGAGAGCCAAAGAGCCCTTTGACTTCAGGTTCAAACTGATCGGGAAAAAGAAAGATACCTTTTACAATATTCCTTTAACCCGTATTGATGCATTCCTGCAGGGACGTCAACCGGAAAATATCAGCACTTATTCAGACAAAATCAGAACCATTAATTACGATATCGTTTCCATTGCACCCTGGCAGGGATTTCAAGAGCCTGGAACCTATCTGTTAAAGGGATGGGCTTATTTCCAAATTGATAAGCGAAATGGCGATCCTTTGCGTCTCTATTTTGAAAAAAACTACCAGATAAAACCAGCTGTTCCCATTGAAGCCTGGTTTACCACACAGATATCCCATGAGCGTCTCCCTGAAGCAAAGCTTGCATTACCCGCAATCGGTGAAGAAACGGAAGTCCGTTTTTCCGAGCTTCTCATCAGAACCTCATTTAAAGGTAATGTATCTGGACTGACATTGGTAGCTGAACCTCTTATCCATAATGAACTTGCGATATCCCTTGATGAATCCTGGATAGTGATGGAACCGGCAGTTCTGAGGGGCCTTTCATTATCCAGGCCTCTGCCTTTTTCAATTGGTGTAAAACTGCCCGACGTGATTCCAGAGACCATTCCCGATGGTCTTTACCGCACCACCATCATGTTAAAAAATGGTGTTGAAGTGCTGGATGCACTGGAAGTTCACGTGCCGGTGATTATTCCTCGGTTTGTTCAATCAAAAGAGGAGATTGATCAGCCTTTTGAAAATAAGAGTGATTATCCGGAAATCATCATGGAAAAAAAGATTTATTACCCGGGTGATTCACCCCACCTCTTTACGATTCCCCTGTGGAGTTCCACCGGAGCTGATGTCAATGCATTTCCATTTTTCATCATGCCCCAAGGCGTTGAATACTCTGCCAAAGACACCATTTATACGGTCAGACCCAGAAACCAGCATATCACGTTTACTGCAACCGCCGACGAGTTTACAATTCCCGGGAAAAATAGCGATGATCCCGGTGAGGTAACAGTTGAAATGGTTCTCAAAGACGACTCTTTAAACAACAACTCCTATGCCAATACCCTGACACTTACTGGAGAACAGCACAGACCCAGAACCATAAAATTGGTTACCCACATCGCCTTTATTCCTAAAAAATATATTTTCATGGGAGCTTCAGCTCTGGTGGGGTTCTCCTGTCTACTACTGTTGAGGGGGGTGACACTGTGGCGTCGCAGGAGCTGTTTTGAAGGATATGAATATGAAGGTGATGAAGATGAGTTAGTGATTCGGCACGGCAACCAGAGACTTGGCACCCTTCAAAAAGTTGAACGGCATGGGAGTTCATTCACAACCCAGAACACACTGTTTTTCCAACCCACATCTTTGTATCATAATCAATGGCTCCCATCGGGAAGAGAAGATGACGATCAAAACTGGGAAGATATCCATGACAATCAGCACCCACTAAATATTAACGATACCTTGAGAATCTCTACAGGGAAGAAAAATTTTCAAATCACCATTGATGCCGTGCCAGACAGGCTTAATCCTGAATTCAGTTATCGGATTGAGGAAAGTCCATATGGAACAGGCAGGCAGATGATCTATTACTTCTGTTCAGCATTACTTCTTTTAACATCAGCTGCCTGGATTTTCATCGATCCCTATGCATTATTCCGTTTAATGCACATTTAAGTGTTTGAAACCCTTCATTTGAAGGGTTAGACTTACGGATGTAAAAATTCCATTTTCAGGGAGCCATCCCACAAAAAGTGTAAAATAATCTTAGTTCAATACAAAAAATATAAAATTTTTCAGGAGATTTTTCTTATATGTCAAGTTTTATCAACCACACAGCTTTTGATATTCATCACAGCCTAGTCATCGGATGCGGTGGCAGGGGCACAGAAGTCGTTGCCCATTGCAGGCAACAGATACTAAACGGCATTTTTAAAAATGATGAAAAACAGCTCAATGAATGCACTGCCCTTCAATTTCTGGTGTTTGATTCTTCCGAACAGAATCTTGAATCAAATAACGCATCACACGGTATCACTACCATTCCCATTGCATGTAATGAACTGGGAGAAATCATAGCCTCAAAAGACGGCAAATACCCGGACAATCCCAACGGCGTAATCCACATCAAAAGACAGATGCCTCACAAAAATTATGCCAGAATGATCAGGGGGTTACCCAACGCATCAATGGGCAACTCAACCTGCCCTCCACTGGGTGCAATGAACTTTACTGGATCATGGGCAAAAATTGAAAATCATCTTCGGGGTATCCTTGAGAAATGGATCGAACCCTGCACCCTTTCGAATTCGACAAACATCCGGCCTTTTTCCGAATTCAACCAGATTTTTATATCCGCTGGGCTTTACGGCGGTACAGGGTGCGGTATTCATCTTCACGTAGCGGCCATGCTAAGAACGCTGCTGAAAAAAATGGAAATCACCAACACCGCCATATATGGTTTTTTCCTTTTACCGGATATAGTTGCCAATCCCGATGAAACCGGCAAACGAAAACTCAGAGCCAATGCCTATTCCGCCTTAAAGGAAATTGATCATTTTATCTCCGGGAACCCCTTTGTCATCAAAACAGGTACAAATGTTGATGATATTATAATCTCAAATCAGAAGGAGAATGATGTTCTACTCAATAAAATATTTCTCATAAATGATGAAAATATGGAAGGTGTTGTGCTGGGCCTGAGCGAGGCTGAAAAAATGATAGGAGAAACACTTTTCCACTTCAGTGCCACGAACCTTGGGAGATATGTAAACGCACGATTAACGGACAGCCCCCATGAATATACAACCATGTATGCACCAGATGGTGCATCTGACTCTTTTAACAATAGAAGGCTCAGAGCCTATTCCACCTTTGGCATGGCAACTACACGAATTCCCTACACCACACTAAAAAACAATCTGATCACCGATTTTGCCATTGAAATACTGAACGAATGCATCATGCTTCCAGATGATGATTCAAAACACGAACAAGAAAAACTGAATAAAACTAAAAAATGGTTTCAAAGCAAATATATTGATATTACCGACCCTCTTTCTCACATTAAACTTGATACATTCTCTCTGGAAGTACTTGCAAACAATCAGTTGCCGTTACCGAGTTTTCTGCGAAGTAAGAGTGGAAAATCTTTTTCAGATTACATGAAAAAAACAAACTCCCGTTTCGAAGATGTTCTGGGTGTCCTTGACAGAGAGACAAATAAAAGCATTGAAAATTGGGAAGAACACAATGAAGACGTCTCCCCGGTTATTGATGGGTATAATCAAATTATCGACGCATTCCAGGAACAACTGATCAACGAAGGGGCTGGTACCAGCCAGGTTGAGAAAATACTCAAAGAGATGTTAACCTATATCACAACAAAGCAGGACAATCTGATTGAATCCAATAGTCAGAACATACCCCCAGAAGAATTGACTGAATTTATTGCAGATCGAACAAAAAAATTAATGCAACTACAGGATTCAAAAAGTTTCCCATTTTTAAAAGAACGTCGCTTGAAAAATGCTGATAAACTTTACAAAGGATTAACAGCTAAAATCCGCCAGTACAGAGAAATTATTCAGCAAGAATTCATCATTACTCTGCTGAAAAAAGTAAAAATCAGACTTGAAATGAATATCGGACAAGCAAAGGAAAAAAAAGATCGTTTCAATCTTATTTTAGATCATTTGAGCAACAACAATAGGGTTTATGAAAGTTCACGTCTCACCCTCAATGCAGTTCCTGTGGATCTCTTGAACCGTTTTATTCGCCAGTTCCCTTATCAAACAGGAAGTAGACCTGAAGATCTGGCAGAAGAAATAAAAGCAGAAGGACTTCGCCTGGATGAAGATACCATGGCAAAAATTTCCGATTTTCCAGATTATTATCCTGAAAAAGTTTCAACTGCCTTGCTGGATTTAGCCAGGATCACTATAAATAAAAGCACTGACGCCGAATTTTGGAAAAAGCCATTCAGTCAGTCCGGCCTGTTTCCCAAACCAGGTGTTGATCTGGATTGGCAAAAAAAAGGCATTGATATTAATGCATATAAAAGAACAATGCAGGAGCTTGTCAATAACTCGGCCCCCTACCTTGAATATTCAAGCTTAAAGGGGTTTGATGTCTGCCGTGAAAATATCTTTATTCATCCCGAAAATAACGCCATTGTCAATGAATCTACTCTCTGGCAGCAACAGACGCTTCCCATGGGCAGAAATTTTTGGCTCCCCTCCGAATCTTTCCACGGCGCATACAGCCTGAGCTGCATACAGTTCCACTATGGGATACCTCTATACAGCATTGATAAATTTCAGGAGTGGAAAGAAGCTTATGATTACATGATTAAATGCACGGACAGACCCCTTCATAAGTTTGATGATACCCCCATGCAGGAACCCTACATGGAAACCGGCCAGATCAATATTGACAAAAAAATGATCAAATCGCTTTTCAACTGGGCGCTGGAAATCAGTAAAACCCATTACCCAATTTTTCTAAACTGCAATAACATCCCGGTATTAGACCTCCTTGATAATAAGCAAATCCTTTCTTTCTATTTCAAAACCCATAAAAAACAATTTCAACCTCAATCTGAATTTAAGGAGCTTTTAAGCACACACCATGAGTTAAGCCAGGCTGTATTGAAAAGAATTCAGATATTGGCCAACCGGTATGGAGATTCATTAATTAATGAGTATATACATATTAAAAAGAATCCTTCAACAAGAGCCCCATGGATTGTTAAAAAACTACACCGTCTCAATCAATTATCCACGGACGACGAGGATTTGTTTTTTAAAATCAAACAAGATGATAATGAAGAACCACTTTTCTGGCTCAACTCGTCAGGATATGAAGAAAGGGTATCTGGTACGATACATCAAAATTTTTACCTGGAAATGGAAACTCCAGAATTAAAAGAAGAAGATATAAGTAAAGAGACTATACTTTCCCAAATTCAACAAAACGGATGGTTTCAAAATATTTTCTGGGAAAAATGCCAGGAAGCCCATGATAATCTCGTTAAAATGGGATGCGCTGATCTCTCAAATGAAATTTTCAAGGATTCCGAATAATGGCAGGTCATTACATTACCCCTCCTGAATCTGTTTTAAAAAGGACAATTGACAACATATTGTCGGCACAGGTCCGGGAAGATCCTGAGGACAGTGGTAATATCCTCTGGATTGATTTAACACAGGGTGAAAAAATATCAAAAGCTTGGGAAAAAACTCAACAGATCTTTTGTACCACCGGCATTAATGCAGCGTGTGCCCTTGTTCCAGAGCCTCCAAATGAGGGTCTCAACTGGGCTTTTATCTATCAAATACTATGCCATCTTGTCACTTTTCAGAAAAAAAACAAAATCGTATTATATTATCTTATCATTCCGTCAGAAGGTTTAACACAGAATAAAAACAGCCAGAAACAAATTTTTGCATTTGTCAAACATGCATTGGAAAACACCCTGCATTCCAACGGGGTCTATCGATTCAGCGCCTCTTTTTTTGATAATTCTCCTGGAAATATGGAAGTCTCCTTTTATAAAAATATCGCTCTTGACTCTCTTCATCAGGTTAAAGAACAATTTAGCATGGAGACAAATGACTTTTTATCAGAAAAATTCCCTTTGGCCAATGGTGACTTCAACAGAACGTTTGATGAATCTCTACGTCATACAGCCACAAGATTTTCCAATTCCCTACCTGCAGTTGCTGCGATCACTTCAAGGAAAAATTTTACAGCCACTTTCGGATTTTTAAAAGACCAGAGCATTGAAACATTTATTCAGAATCTCAGCTTTTCAGAGAATGAAGCGGTGTCTTCAAATCAGGCTCTTTTCAGCCGTCCTGATACTCCCCTGGCAGATATATATGAAGAGTTAGACTCATTTTATCTTTTTATGCCGAATTGTTTCTCCCATCCTGTAGAACACAATTTTCTTTCTGAACTTCCCTCTCCAAGACAGGATCTACCGGGGCAACTCTTCTGTATGGCTATTTTAGGCTCGGAAGGTACTCTTTTGGCCCAGGAAGGGAACTCACTGCATCGAATCATGGAACTTTTTCAATCCATAGGGGTTCAAATCGGACATTTACGCTCAAACCCGAATTCACAAAGAAACTTGCAGAATATTCCAAGGATCAACCGCAAGCAGGTGAAACGGCAATTGAGACAGGAGTTTGAAGAACTGCTGCAATTAATTACAGACCTTGTTGACAATGAGCATCATCTATTAAGAACAGATGAAGACCTTATATTAAGAAACTCTGACATATTTATAAATGCTTATACCAATTTCCATAGATTCTTTTTCCATAGTTTTCTCTTTTCCATTACAATGACCCTCTGGTCCACAAGAAAAGTAATTTTTTTTCTACCAACTTGGTTTCCATCGCCAATTTTTAAAAGAACTGGTATCTTTCCCATCATCTGCGACATGATGATTCAAGGTCTCAGACTATTAAATTTATACAGATATATTCATTTTTCATTGGTGAATTGCCGGGAACAATTCAAAGCCATTGGTTCAAAAATTATCGAAATTCAACAAAGGTCTAACAGTATTGATAAACAGTTTACAAATATTGAAAAAGAATTAAACCTTACCCCCCATCATCAGGAAACCATATATAGAGAAGCTGAGTTGAACGATTTATATTTTACGGATACGCCTTTACCGGAAAGGGAGACCCTTATTGAAGAGAACCTTCACAAGGAAGAAACCGTAATGACGGTAAAACAGTGGGCATCTAATGCATTTTCTCTGATAGAAGGATCGATCAATGATGGCACACCTTATAATGAAGGCACTTCTGAAATATACTGGATGCCTGGATATTACAATTATCATGAAGCCTGGCTGATTTCAAAACAGATGATTGGTGCGTTGAAGAAGAGTCGCTTATTCCAGTTCGACGGAGTAGTTACCTCACTGCCACAAGGCATGTGCGCATATAAATATTGTGACCATATCAATGATTTGAACGATGAGAATGAGTGGTTTAAGTGGAAAAAACATGGGCTTCAAACCAGTGATGATCCGTTTGTCAATGATGTCTTAACGCCATCAGCCATGTATATCCATTTAAAAGATCTTTCAATGGATCAATTAATTGAATGGGGAATGAACCACCAATTCTTGATTAAGGATACCCAGGACAGACTTGCACTTTGCAATGCAGCTTATCCCTTTTTACAGCCCGAAGATCGGCCCTTTTTTTTCCAGAGGAATGAACCTTTATCCCAAAGACTTTTTGATGAACGACTCCATAGTCATGCCTATCATAAGATTATTGCATACCTAAAATGGATCATAACCAAAGATTCTTTCAAAGATTCTTTTCAAAAATCCCAACTTCAATCTCTCAGAGCAGATATGAACCATCTCATTGTTTTGAAAACCACCTCTTATGAATCTATTGGGATGTTATTTGATATTTTTGACCGGATAAGTAATCAGAAGCAAAAACTGGAACATCCCTACTTTGGCAAATTTATTAATGCTCCGTCATTATTTTTCCTTGAAAACACCTTTGATCCAGTTCTGATGAATTTTATGAAGCCTGAAAACAGGCAACATTGCCAATCAAGATTTTTCAGCAAATCCTATTTAAAAGCATCTCTGGAGAGTAAAGACGATTTATTGCATGCCATAATAAAAACTTTTGATTCAATGTACATTTTAAATCATGATTTCAACGAATTAAATGACCAAAAAAAGAAATAATCCTATGGAATATGTTTTAAAAATAATGACACTGGATGTCAGCAAAAACTGTTTAACACCAGCTTTAACAGCCATTTACCATCATGGAGTACCTCTTGAGTTGTTTTTTAGTTTTATTCTTCCTGAACGGAGCACTGAAACCTCTTATAGCTCTGGATATTCATTTTTCACAAATATATCCCCATATCCATTGAACAGTAAATCATCTCTTCTTTTAAAAGATTTTGAAACTGCTGAAGAACAAAATATTTACCTTCATCTTTTAGCAGTTCAAGGAGAATATAAAAACAAAGAAGTACTTTATCATGAACTGTCAGGTTCAATTGATATTGAAACGAGTATTAAATCATTTCTTAAACTCGACCACCATAAAACGTTAGAAACAATCCATCAAATTACAACTGTGTACTCCGTCGTCAGCAACATGGAAACTTTCTTTTCATCATCAATGACACTCATGCCCTTGAGCAGCAACAATGGAAATACAATACTTATTAAATATGCTGTTAACAACACAATCCATTTCATACAATCTCGTATCAATTTCAACACTGAAGAAAATAAAATAACACTGAACTGTGATTCGTTTAAGAATGAAGTGACGATATGCAGTGATATTGCCATCCTTAATTCCCCTTATAAATTTGGTGAAATAATGGATATGTTCGAACAGGATAAGAAGCTCCATGTCATTCATAAAAGAAAAGAAGACATTGAGTTAAAAACCTTTCTGCTGGAAAACGTAAAACGAAAAATAAAGGATGTCAAAAGCGAATCGCAAATTGATAATGAATCTGAAAGCCAAGCTTCTTTTGAATACAGAGATACCGGAAATAGAATTTTACCGATGAACATATTGTCTGGCACCCGGGGAGAAAAATCGGTTTTGTTCAATAATATCCTGTTTAAAACAATTCTCAGCAATACCCATTCCAATATGCTGGACACTTTACCTGGAAAAATATATGACATAGTTAAAGCTCAAAACAATGTTTTCTATATTCTTATCTGGAATTCTGAAACCAGAAGAGGAGGCATCGCTCCTTTTATTAACAGGGGGTTGGGTATGGATGAAATGGAATGGTTATGGTTTGACTGCAAAGATCAACCGCGATCACTGGCTTTTAATAAAGATCTTGATGTTTTCTTTATTTCCATGCAGGGAAAAGGGCTTATTTTTCTTCTTGAAAATTACCAGGGGAGCATGTTGCGTGACATATCTTTTCTGTTCATGGAGAATGATACAGAACTGGCTGCAAAGGGAGCAATCCTTGATTTGACCATGGGAAATTTTATACTACCACCTGATGAAAACAGCAAACAATCCTTATCCCAGTCATTTCTAATGGTTGGGCAGCAATCGGCCATAACCCTTTTTTATTTTGAAAAGGAATAACTTTGGAAATGAAAAACATGCTTTCTAATAGTTATCAAAGGTCAGACATGCTTAATATTGCAGGATTTTATCCTTCCTCCACCTGCCTCGGACCGGGAAACAGGGCCATGATATGGCTTCAGGGCTGTCTTCAAAAATGTCCAGGCTGCATTACTCCTGAAATGCAGCCGCTGGAAAATAAAGAATGGGTTTCTGTATCAAATATGGCCGAATTGATTGGTAAAATCCAAGGCATTGACGGTGTCACAGTAATGGGGGGAGAACCGATGCTCCAGGTCTTAGCTCTGACAAGTTTCTTTTCCCTTATTAAAAACGAATATGATCTTGGGATAATGATGTTTACCGGATACTACAAAAATGAGCTTATGAATATGGGAGGAGATTCTGTTAATGAACTCTTCAGCCACATTGATATTTTAATTGACGGCCCCTATATAAAAAAACTTGATTTTTCGCAAAAATGGAGGGGGTCAGAAAACCAAAATATGTATTTTTTGTCCAACAGATACGAACATTGGAAATGGGTTAAAGAGAACCGAATAAGGGACCTGAATGTTAAGATAGACAAAAATGGAAACTACCTGGTATTGGGAATACCGACTTCATCCAGAGATCCTCATTCAGAGCAATATTGAATCATTTATCTACAATATTACAGGTAAGTAGAATTTAATGAAGGAATTTCAACGGACACGGCAATATGTTGCCCATTGGGTATCCGAAAGTCCGGCAGGAGCTTTCCCCAGGATTGAAGGCTCTTTTTTTAATGCCAAAAAACCTATAAATTATATTTAGTGCCATTTATTCGATACGCATCTTTAGGATCTGTTGACATTTACTACTATTACCATAACTTCCCCTCTAAATATTGATGATTGAGGGGGATGTTGCAGGAAATGCAAAATCAAGCAGACTAAACACAAAACTCGGCAAATGCAAAATATGCCTGCACCTTCACGCCTGATACAATTTTATTGATATGCCACACTTGACCCAAAATGAAAAATAAGTCTCTTTTTTATTTTCAATGATGTGAAATTCAATATTTATCGTTTTAATCAATCAGTGTCAAACAATACCTGAGAATCTGAAGATTTAACAGACTCTATCTTAACGTTGCATAAAACCATGATCGAATTCTTTCAAAAAGGCCTTGCTTACTATCTATGGGCCTTATTATAGAAGAATCCTGAAATGCATCAGGGGGGGGCAGAAAATTTCAATTTTTGCTTTAAAATCTTTCAGAGACAATGGCCTTAAGCGATTATCGAGAAATTTTATGCAACGATATGGTCTATATTAAATTGAAAAAAACGAACTGATAAAGGATTAAAACAAATGGCTGATTATACAAGTTGTCCCAATTGTGGTAGGAAAGCAAAAAATAAATTTTCAAGTAACCACTTCCCAGTATATATGTGTAAGGGCAATTGCAATACAAAGTACTGCAAAGAGTGCGGCTCAAGGGGTTGTCCTTCCTGCGGTTCTATCAAATACAGTACGGTTGGTAAAGTATACGCAAGATAGGCCCATTTCCCAGATCCTGTCAAGGCACTTTCAAAAAGAATTACTCTTGACCCTTGGCAGGTTAACGGTATTAAAGAGGGGCGGTGCAAAAAATACTGCAACGATTATTAGGGAAACATTACCGTGGGATATTATATTGATGTCGAGTTTGATGACGAAAAAATTGTCAATGATAAAGATGCCGTTCAGCTTTTTCAGAGGGAAGGATGTGAAATTTTCAACTACCCGGGAGAGTCGGAAGAATACGTAAAAAAAATCAAGAAGCAACATGTAGAATTGGTTCATCCTGAAATAACCTACCTCATAAGCGTAATAAAAAACAAATCTAAAATCAAAAATGGCAGATGGGCCGAGATCAGGCTTTCCTGGGGACACCAAATTTTTTTCTGAATGAATTAAAAAAAACTATCCAGTTAGCCAAAGATATGGGTTGCAAAATGTATGACGGGCAAGTTGGCGAACACCTTTCCCAAGAGAGCCTGATGAAAGCTGGAAAACTTCATAATAGGGTTTTTCTTGAAATCAAGAGCAAATTCGGAATTACCACAAAAATCCCGTAGTGCCCCATGGCTTGATACATCTCTTGATAATACAACAAATATTATCAAATATTACTGATACGTTATCCTTGGATAATGTAAATTCTCAATAACCAAAGGTGATAGAACATGGTTAAGCCTTTAAACGCGGGGTGGGTGTCAAAAGGATTTCCTGAATGCCTGGACTTATTGAGAATATAGGAAATTCAAGGGAAATAATATACCCAAGATGAAAGAGTTCTACGCCGTCTATCCAGAGTGCTGTATGTAAAAATGGGTACTTTAATTCTTATGAACTCCCTTACTGGATAATGGAGAATCATGTATAGGATTTTAATTTTGAGATGCATCTAATTTCTATGTATCGGATATGCATATCAGGGAGAAGGAGAAACAATGGATGACTGGCCTTTGGAAACGGATTATCAATCACACAGCATTAAAGGACCCTATCATAGCAGGAATGAGGATCGCTTCATCCTACTTGGCCACAAAAATGACAGGGTAAAAAAACTCAACCGAGGTGAAATGTTTGCCGTATTTGATGGTATGGGATCTGCCCCACGTGGTGCAGAGGCCGCACAATATATGTGCGATGAGCTTGCCCGATTATTTCTGCAAAGCACTGAGCCCACTTTGGAAGATGTTAGAAATACCTTATTCAAGGCGAATATGACCCTCAGCAAGTGGGAACAGACAAACGCTCAGGCCGATGAAGGGGCCTGTGCAGGTACCATTGTCTGGATAAAAGGCCTTTCAATGACAGTTTTCCATGCAGGCGATACCATGGGAGTGTTGTTGCCGTTTGATGCTGAAAAAGATTCTGATTTTCATCTACTTACCCCTGTCCAGGCAGCAGGAAATGTTTTGACCAACTATTTTGGCATGGGCTCTAATTTGGAAATTCACATATCAACCCAGCGGCTGGATGATGGGGATGTGGTCATCTTGTTTAGTGATGGCATTATTGAAGGAATCAATCTTGCCACCGTTGCTACAAGAACCCATACCTGGTTGATGCGCAATCTGGATCATGCTGTTGCGTCTTTATGTGAGCTGGCTAAGCAACGAGGATCCAGAGATGACATTACTGCCGTCATGATAGAGCTGGTTTGAACGGTAGGTAACGTACCTGGCTTCCAGAAGCTCCAAAAAATCAAAACTTATCATAAAAAATCATATCTTCATCCACCCCAAAACTGTCCAAGGTCTTCACAATGGAATCCACCATATCCGGGGGACCGCACAGGTAAAACTCGATTTCTGAGGGGTATTCATGCTGGGCCAGGTACTCTTTGGCAAGATTGCTCTGGACATACCCGCAAAGCCCCTCCCAACAGCCTTTGCGGAAATCGGCAAACGTTCTCGCGGTCGGGTTGAGCGACTTGTTCGCTGAAGTTTTAACTCTAAGTACATGTAATTATGGACAAATAAGTTTAATATTTGGAAAATATGTCTTGTATTTTGCAGTATCTCTCGTGATTAAATCAAATGAAGATACGGATGCATGTGCACCTATAAAGAAATCTGGCAATGTTGAACTCTTTGTGCCTTTATTTTTTCGATAATTAAGGAATACCTTTCCAGCCAGAAAAAGAGCTTCACGAGGTATTTCCAGAACGGTCACACCCACCTGGTTAATTGAATGTTCAAATTCTTCGATTCGATTGAAACCGATTGACACTTCAGTGTATACAATTGAATTTATGTATAAGGTATTAGTCTGACTGTATATACCTAATATTTTTTCAGACCAGTCAGCCCATTTGGGATCATCAGTAAACAGGTCAAGTAAAACACATGAATCTACAAAGACACCATTCATTTTTTCTCTCTTGTTAGATTCATGATTTCGTCTGTCGACATTTTAGCAGTAGCAATTCCTCGTAACTTGGTGAATTTGGAAGTTGGTTTATCTGTTGCTACCTTAACAATATAAAACCGGCCATTGTCTTCTTGAAACTTAATATTTGTTTCAGAAACAATTCCCAAAACTTCTCTAACATTTTTAGGAATTGTCACTTGCCCTTTTGTAGTTACACGCATATCAGACCTCCCTTTTAAAGTAATACCATTATAGTATTACTTACCGTTCCGCGCAACTCTTTTTTACACTCAACTATCAAATTTTTTAAATTGCTTGAGATTATTATATATTGTTGTCGATTCTGCAAAGAATAGGTGGCTTCAGTATGAAGTAAAATATACAACATGTGTCAACCTTTATGGCGATGACACCATCGTGGTTGCAGACAACTATTTTGACAAGACAAAAAAAAATATCCTTGCAGGCAGCAAGGGCACCCTTCTCTTTATCACCAAGGAGAATAAATCCTTTCAGCTTAAAGGATCCTTTGATTACCTGACAAGTGGTGACATCTATGATGAGATGAAAAAATGGAACCCATCCAAACATCCGGGTCATGCCGTAGCTGCTTTGAAAGTTGAATCTGCCGACTCAGGTGCAGAAGAACTTCTATAAAAACAGTCATTTACTTACGAGGTTTCCTATGTCCTTTAGAGTCTCACCCGTCTGGTGGCCGGGAATTTTCCTGGCATCCCCTGTTCTCGCCCCTTGGTTGCTGGTAAAAATTACCGGTTGCGGTCACCCCACCATAGAGGTGATCCTGGCCATGGCAGGCTGTTTGTGCCAAGACCCTCTCAGGTGTTGAGAGTCGGTAAAACCTATGAATTTTCAATTTAAAAGTAGCATTGTTTTTCCTATTTTCTTTACTTTATATAATTTTTTATAACCTCTATATTGTTTTTTTAGATTATAATATGTTATATTAAACACCATGAGAACGATTACATGGCATAACAAAGCACGCAAACAGATAAAAAAGATTCCGAATCCATACCAAAACGCAATATACAGCCATATCGGTATGCTGGCGTCTTTTCCCGACCTTAAATGCCTTGATATTCTTCCTTTGACAAACCACACATATGATTATCGAATACGAATAGGCAGATACCGAGTTCTTTTCAACGACGATGAACAAATCCAGATCATAGAAATCCGGGAGGTGAAAAAAAGAGATGGCCGAACTTATTAATCCCCAAATTATCCAACAAAATGGAGCCCCAGCCTTTGCTGTAATCCCCTGGGATGAATACCGGCGACTCGTTGAAAACCAGGTTGAACCAGATGAGTCAGATGTATGGTTCCCCCATGAAGTGGTGGGGGCAAACATCCGAGGAGACAACCTTATCAAAGCCTGGAGAGAATACCGGGGCATGACCCAGGACGATCTGGCAACCAAGACAGGAATCAAACAACCTGCCTTGGCCCGTCTGGAAAAACCTGATGCCAAACCAAGAACCACTACTTTGAAAAAACTTGCGGATGCCATGGATATCACCGTTGAGCAACTCATTGAATAAATTTGCTACACCTCGCATGGGGGGGCTGATCAATCATGTGACAACAGGTCTTAGATCCTGATAATTTTTAAACAGGCTCTTGAAAATTGAATCTGCCTATTCAGGTGCAGAAAAACTTCTATATTCGATGCCCAGGTGGTCACGGGGCCAAGGATGCTGGCGGCAGGCATTGGAACCACCGTTCAATTTCCGCAACTTTATCTTTGCCCTCACCAATGTCCTTCCCGACGTCCAACAGTGCCGAAGCCACAGTTTCCAACCGGAAATTATCAAATGAGTAAAAGGCAGCTCTCAGGGTCAATACACCCCATCCACCGGACGACCGTCAAAGGTCGTCAGGTGAACGGGTCGCCGGTCACAATGAAAAAATGGTTTGGGGATATTCGCAT
>Ga0307987_1000637_pt1 | contig 20713 bp, 15 predicted proteins | sample EllFjometagen181_FD_203157 | JGI IMG/M metagenome (GOLD analysis project Ga0307987, IMG submission 203157) | Marine microbial communities from Ellis Fjord, Antarctic Ocean - #181 | ecosystem: Environmental > Aquatic > Marine > Unclassified | place: Southern Ocean | collected 2014-10-08 | reverse complement strand
CTCAGCCGAAGCCTTCGATTCCGCGGATCTGCCCGCCTGGCCGGTGCTCGCCACCAGCGAAGAAGCCTACGCCATCGAGATGATCCGTCGCATGGTGTTCCTGCGCCTGGTGCCCGGGGTCAAGGTGCCCGCGGCGGTGGCCGTGCTCGGCGTGGTCGGCGCGGTTCTCTGCGGATGGAACGACCCCAGCCCCCGCGGCTTTGGACGGGGCTTCGCCGCCTGGTGTCGGATGATGCGCTCTCCCGCGTTTCTCGAGGCCATGGCTCCCGACCCCGCCTCGTTGATCACCCTGGCACTCGGCCGCTAAGACCCGGAGAACACCATGATCCAGGCGGCCATGTTGGCTGTGGGCCTCTGCGCTGCATCCCCCGGTCCCCCCGAACCCGTCCAGCCCCTGGGCCCCGTGGGGGCCAGCCAGGTTGAGACCGAAGATGACGACCGGGCCGAGCGCCGGGTGCGTCGTCAGCGGCGCGGCGGTGACGCCTTCCGCGAGGACGTGGTCACCCTGAAGGACGGCTCCGTGCTGCGGGGCACCCTCACCTCTCAGGATGACGACGCCTGGTTCATCCGCATCGCCGGGGGCTCGGTGCTGCGCATCGATCCCGACGAGGTGGACACGATCTTCCGCGAGTCCCGCTACGCGCACCCCACGGCCCACGGGGGGCAGATCCTGCTGCGGGGTGGTTTGGGCTTCGAGGGCGACATCGCCTACGCCGAGAACTTCGCCACCCACAGCGGGTTGTCCACCGAGGTCGGCCTGGGCTGGGCGCCCCACAACAGCGTCGAATTGGACGTGTCCATGCTGCTGGGGCCCTCAGGCACCAAGTACGCGGTGGGGCTGCGCTACTTCGTGAACGCGCAGTCGGCCATCAAGGCCTACAGCGGCACCACCTTCCTGTTGGCGGGTCCCGACAAGCCCAAGGGGCTGCGCCTGTCCACGGGCTTCCAGCTGGACACCAACCGCTGGCTGGGCTTCTTCTTCCACCATGGCGCCACGGCCTTCGGTCAGGGTGATCCCACGACCATCCACCTGGGGTATCATCTCGAAGCCGGCGTTCAGGTCCGGTACTGACCCATCCCTCCGGGGGGGGGGCATGAGCCCCGCCTGACACCGTGCTCTCAGGGGGCTTGGTTCCGAGCCCCACGACGGATAGGCTCTCATGTCCACCCACGGAGCCTCGTTATGCAGCTCGCCAAGGAACTCAACAAGAAGCCCATCTACCGCATCTCCGACGGCGCGCAGCTCGGGGAAGTCAAGGACTTCTACCTCGACCCAGGCCTCACCCAGATGATCGCGGTGTTCCTGGGCAAGGAAGGCGTGTTCACCCGCAAGACCCTGGTGTTGCCCCTTCGGGATATCCAGCTGCGGGGCATCGACTGCTGGCTCGCCAGCGCCCAGGCCGCCCCCTTCGATCTCAAGGACTGGGAAGGCAGCGACGGCTTCCTGTTGGTGGAAGACGTGCGCGGTCGCGCCATCCACACCGCCCACCAGACCCCCATCGGCACGGTCAAGGATCTGCTGTTCGACGAGCAGGGCGTCGTGGTGGGGCTCGAGCTGGCCAAGGTGCACGTGCAGGGGCCGCTGGCCACCTCTAAGCGTATCCCCCGCTCGGCGCTACACAGCCTGGGCGACAAGAAGAACCCCATGATCGCCGACCTGCAGGCCGCCGAAGCCGCCGCCGGGGCCATGACGCCGCCGGAATAGATCAGTCCCGCGAAAAAGCGCGTCCGATGCCTACCTTCACCCAGTTGGCGGGCTCCGAACCGCCGCCGTCGACCTGCAGCTGGGTGTAGTAGAGCACCAGGGTGCCGTCGTCGAGGTGCAGGAAGAAGGGGTCCAGCAAGCACTCGCCGCCGGGGTACTCGAAGCAGTTGCCGTCGACCCACAGGATGCGGGTGGCGTCGTCGAAGGTCTTGCCGTCCTGGGTCTCGGCGTAGCCCGGGCCCGGTCCGGGGAGCGTGTCGTTGCCGTCGATGGGCGCGGTGCTGGTGTGGTACAGGCGCACGCCGCCGCCCTCGAGGTAGACGGGCATCGGGTCCATCTGGCCTGAGGGTAGGACGTTGTCGGTGATCCATGGCACGGCCTGATCGGCCCCAGCTGGGGCGTGGGCGATGCGGATCCCGTTGCCGGCTTCGTAGCCCCCGTGCTCGCTGTAGATGTCGCCCATGTAGTAGATGAGCGCGCTCCAGTCCCCCAGGGTCAGGGGGGTGGGCACCGAGATCAGGGCGTCGTCGTTGTCGCTGCCTTCGTAGAAGTAGCCGGGGGCCGGCTCGAAGCTCACGCCGTCGTCGGAGTGGGCCTGGCACCACACCCGCCAGTCGGTCCAGCCCACGCTCTCGTCCAGCTGGGTGCCCTCGAGCAGCAGGCGGTAGCTGCCGTCTTCGTTGTACAGCACCGTGCCGTCTTCGATGCGGTTGCCGCAGTCCAGAGGGAAGTCTGTGGGCAGGAACAGGGCCTGGTCGTCGGCCGTCCAGATCAGGCCGTCGTCGCTGCGGAGGCTCCAGCGGCCTTCGGGGTCGGCCATGTTGGTGGCCATCATCATGAAGCTGCCGTCGCCCAGCACGACGATGTGGGGCACGGTCATGTTGTCGATCCAGAAGTCCGGGTCCCGCTCCCACAGCAGGCCTCGCTCGGGGGGCACCGTGAAGTAGCGGGCTTGCCAGAGCTCGTCAGGGGGCTGCAGCTGTTCGGGGCCCAGGTTGTCGATGCCCGGCCAAGGGGGCAGCCCCGTGTCCTGGGGCTCGGGGGTCGGGCAGGCTGTGCCCACCAGCAGGACGGCCATCAGGGCGACGCGGCCCACGGGGCTGGGCATGGTGACCTCAGGGTGCAGGAACGAGGCGCTAGGCCTTGTCTTGGGATTCAGCGGCGGGCGCCTTGGCGTTGGCTTCTTCGACCAGGTCTTCGTCCACCACGCTGTCCCAGGCGGACTGTGCGCTGCTGGACAGCTGCGGGTAGAGGCGATCCTCGAGCATGGCGATGAGGCCCTGGCCCGACGAGGTGGCTTGGCCAGCCCGCACCAGGTTTTCGATCTGGCTGGCGTTCAGGTTGCGCCCCAGCAGCTCGAAGAGCCGGGTGCCTTGGACCGAGGTGGCGATACGCCGCAGGGCTTCGAGGTTCGGGCTGGTGCTGCTGAGGGTTTGCGCGAAGGCCTGGGCGTTCTGCTGGAGCTGCTGGTCGGGGCTGGTGGCCGCGGCTGGGGTGGCATTTCCGCCGACGGCGGCCTCGAGCAGGCTGGCTTTCTGGGCGGTGGCGCCGACGACTGGGGCGGCAGGCGCCATGCCGGGTACGGCCACGCCCACGCCGGATGCAGCGGTAGGGCCGGCCTGGGTGGGGGTGCCCATGGCCATGGCGACCATGCTGGCGGCCAGGCCGGTGGAGCCCGCAGCGGCGGGTGCTGCGGTGGTGGGAGCCATGCCGGGCAGGCCCATGCCCGCCTGTGGTGCGGCGACGCCTGGCGCGGTGGCGCCGGGCTGGTTGGCGGGTGCCAGCAGGGTGGCGGCCAGCAGGCCCGAGGCGGCGCCCAGCAGGTTCTTGCCTTCGGCTTCGTCCTTCTGGACCTTCTCGAGCACGGTCTCGGGGGGCGCTGCACCCAGGATCACCTCGTTGCCCCAGGCGAACTGGTCTTCGGGCGCCGCGGTGATGAACTCGATGTGGATGTTGTCGTTGATCTCTTCCCAGCGCTCGACCCGGTAGCCCCACTTGTCGGCGATGGTGCCCACATCGCCCACGTTCACCTCGGTGCCCGGGGGGAAGACGCAGCGGCACTTCATCTCGCCGCCGCGCTTGGGGACCCACTCGACCATGCGGCCGATGGGTCGCCCGGCGGCGAGCTCGGCGTTGTCTCGGGTGCCGCCGATCATGCCCAGCACGGTCTGGTTGCCCGCGCTCTGCTGCTGCTCGAGGGCCCAGTCGGGGGAGCCGACTTGGCTGCTGCTGGCGCCCTGGGTTTCGCCAGTGTCCTTGCGGGACTTCTTGGCGCGGGGAGGGGTGCTACCCTGCCGAGACTTCTGCATGCCGACCTCCGGTGGCTTCGGTCCATCTTGTCCCACGAACGGCCCGCAGTCCACCCTGGGGTGGCCATGGAGGTCAGGCTGCGGGCTGTATCGCCGTCTCGCCGTCGGCCGTCCCCAGCAGCTTCGGGGCGAGCTTCAGGTAGGCCGCGGCCACCTGTACCTGGACGATCAGGGCCACCGCGATGATGAGCGCGCCGCTGGCGCCGGCCTCGCCAAAGGCGGTCATCACCAGCGCCAAGGCCACACTGAGGTTGCGCACGCCCACGCTGTAGGCCATGGCCACGGCGTCAGCGCGCTCGAGGGTGGCGCGGGCCAGCAGGGTGGAGAGCCCGAAGGAGGCCACGTAGAACAGCAGGATGGCGGGCAGGAGCGCCAGGATGCTCATGGGATCGGTCAGGATGCTGCGGGCCTTGAGGGCCATGGCGACGAACACGATTCCAAGCAGACCGATGGTGGACAGCAGGGGCATGCGGGGCTTGATGCGCCTCGCGAAGGCCTGCTGCCCGAAGCGGCGCAGCAGGATGACCCGGGCTGCCTGGCCCAGGATGAGGGGGGCGGCGATCACCAGGCCGATCTGGCTGAACATCTTCAGCAGGGGCACGTCCACGGCCTGACCCATGAGCGCCTGGGTGTACAAGGGGGTCAGCACCGCCCCCAACAGCAGGCCCACCACGGTCATCTTTGTGGCCGCCGCCAGGTTGCCCTTGGCGAACCCGGTCCAGGACACGGTCATGCCGCTGGTGGGGATCAGGGCCATGAGCAGCAGGCCCAGAGCCACCATGGGTTGGTCGGGGAAGAACAGGCGCCCCAGGCCGAAGCCCACCGCGGGCATGGCCACGAAGTTGATGAGCTGGGTTCCCGCCAGCAACCGCCAGGTGCAGCGTCCCAGCAGGGCGCGGCCGTTCAGGCCCACCATCATGGGCAGGATCATCACCACCGTCAGGGGGAGGATCAGGGGCTTCATGCCCTTGGCCGGCAAGAACCAGCCCCAGGCCATGCCCAGCAGCATCGCGGTGGTGATGGCCCAGCCCAGGTGTCTTCGAACGGTCTTCAGGGTTGACCACATAGGTGTCTCTCTATGGGTGACCCCGGAGAGTCATCGGAGAGGACTTGTGTTGCGAGGGCAGGAGGATGGATCACCCCGGGGCCCCGTCTCCACCTGGCTCGTGCGCGGTGTGGTGCGGGCTTGGAGCCCGCGTGTCGAAACTGCTCGAGTCGCTCGCACTGCGGCTTGGCGGCCTAGTTCGCCAGGGTTACAAGGTCGCCCGCTCAGCCTTCCCTCCCCAAGAACCCACCTTCCCTCATACGCGGCATTTTAAGCTCATTGTTGTAGAAGGACCCCCGGAGAACCCCCCCATGGCTCGGATCCTCATCACCGGCGGCGCCGGCTTCATCGGCACGAACCTTCGAAACGACCTGCGCGCCCGCGGCCACGATGTCTGGACCCTGGACATCACCCCGGGCAACGATCCGCAGCACATGCGCCTGGACGTCACCTACCTGCACCAGCTCGATCAGATGTTCGAGGGCCGTCAGTTCGACTTCGTCTACCACCTGGCCGCCGAATACGGCCGCTGGAACGGCGAGGATCACTACGACCTGCTGTGGCGCACCAACGTGGTCGGGACCAAGAACATGCTGGTCCTGCAGGCCAAGCACAAGTTCAAGATGATCTTCTTCTCCAGCGCCGAAGTGTACGGCGACTACATGGGCAAGATGTCCGAAGACGTGATGGAGAAGGTCCCCATCAAGCAGATGAACGACTACGCCATCACCAAGTGGGCTGGCGAGATGCAGTGCCTCAACCACCACGACATGTTCGGTGTCGAGGTCGTCCGGGTGCGCCCGGTGAACTGCTACGGCCCCCACGAGCACTACAACCGCTACCGCGGCGTGGTGCCGGTGTATTGCCACCGCCTGCTGCACGGCCTGCCTGTGACCTGCCACAAGGGCCACCTGCGCATCTTCGACTACGTCGGCGACACCGCGCGCACCTTCGCCAACATCGTGGACAACTTCATCCCCGGCGAGGTCTACAACGTGGGCTCCAACGAGGACTGGGAGATCTCCATCGAGGCCCTGGCTGAAATCGTGATCAAGGAGACCGGCGCCGACCCTGGCCTGGTCACCTACAAGGAAGCCGAGGCGCACACCACCATGGTCAAGCACATGGACTTCGCCAAGATCCGCCGCGACCTGGACCACAAGGCAGACGTGGACATCGAGGAAGGCATCGCCCGTACCGTGGCCTGGATGCGCCGCGACCTGCGCCTCGACGAAAAGTAGGCCCGCCCGCGCGTAGCGGGTCCGCGGGCGTCGGCCCGCTGTGGCTGGAGAGAACCAGACCGAACCTGGAGGATCGATGTCCACTCCCGAGCGCATCGAGCTGTTCGGGGTGCCCTTCGACGTGCTGGACATGCAGGGCGCCCTCGACCGTATCACCGGCTTCATCGAAGCCGACGACGACCACCTGTACCAGGGGGTCGGGGTCAACCTCGAGCACCTGCAGAAGATCGTCGAGGAGCCCTACTTCGGCGAGATCGTGCGTCCGGTGGACATCATCCTGCCCGACGGTTGGCCACCAGTGGCTTTGAGCCACGTCTTCGGCGAGCAGCCCTTGCCCGAGCGGGTCGCCACCCCCGACCTGGCCACCAACCTGCTGGCCCTGTCGGTGAAAAAGGGCTGGGGTGTCTACATGCTGGGGGCCAAGGAAGAATCCCTGGTGGGCGCCGTGGCCGCCGTGCGCGCCGCCCATCCTGGCGTGCGCATCGTGGGCTCCCGCAACGGCTACTTCGGCGAAGACGACGAAGCCGACATCGTGGCGGACATCAACGCATCGGGGGCTCAGATCCTCTTCATCGCCATCACCTCGCCCAAGAAGGAAGAGTTCGTCGAGCGCCACCGGGCCGCGCTGAATCTGCGCTTCGTGCTGGGCGTGGGCGGCTACTTCGACGTGCTGTCCGGCGTGGCCAGCCGTGCGCCCTTGTGGCTGCAGAAGATCGGCATGGAGTGGTCCTGGCGCATCGTCCAGGAACCCCGCCGCATGGGCCCCCGCTACCTGCACAACATCGTGTTCGGTCGCAACGTGGCAGAAGAAGCCTTCCGCCGGGCCCTGGCGCGGCTACGTCCAGGGCGTGAGCCAGCGGACGGTCGGCCTCTGCACGTGGCCATGGTGGGGCCCAGCCTCGAGACCATCGGCGGTATCTCCAGCATGGTGCAGACCGTGCTGCGGGCGCCGGAGCTGACCGACGTGGACGTCCGGTACTTCGCCTGCTCCACCGCGGGCTCCCATCCCCGCAAGCTGGCGCGGGCCATCACCGGCTCCGCCGAGTTCGCGGCGGCCCTGGCCCGGGGCTACCGGCCCGATCTGGTGCACATCCACCTGGGCGGTCCCGTGTCCCTGTACCGCGAAGCCCTGTACGCTCAGGCGGCCCGGGCCCACGGCATCCCCACCTTGCTGCACGTTCATGGCACCCACGGCCTCGAGGCCGCGGTGGCCAACTCCCGCCTCGCCGCAGGCACCATGCGTCACCTGATGCGCGGGGCGTCCATGGTGTTGGTGGTGAACAAATCTGCGGCGGCGGTGGTCCAGGACTGGGCCGGCCCCGACGTGCCCGTGCGGGTGCTGCACAACCCCGTGGACCCCGACGACCTGACGATCCTGGCCGCCCATGATCCCGAGCCCCCGGTGACCGTCCTGTACGTGGGCTGGATTATTCGGGCCAAGGGCGTGTGGGACCTGCTGGACGCCATCCCCCAGGTGCTGGCCCGGCAGCCCGGCGTGCGCTTCGTCCTCGCTGGGCACGGCGCCGACTTCGAGGAGTTCCAGGCCGAGGTTCAGCAGCGGGGCTTTGGTCCCGAGCTCGAGGTGCTGGGCTGGGTCCAGGGCGAACAACGCCAGCGGGTCTACGCAGACGCCGACATCTTCTGCCTGCCCAGCCACTCCGAGGGCTTCCCGGTCACCGTGGTCGAGGCCATGACCGCCGGCCTGCCGGTGGCGGCCTCCCGCATCTCGGGCATCCCCGATGCGGTGATCCATGATGAGACCGGCCTGCTGTTCGAGGCCCACGATCCCGCGGGCCTCGCAGACGCCTTGGTGCGCCTGATCCAGGATCGCGAACTGCGCGTGGCCATGGGCGCGGCGGGTCGGGAACGCGCCACCACTCGGTTCGACCGCGGCACGGTGGCCACCGCACTGCTGGACGCCTGGATGGCGGGAAGCCAGCGGGACTGAGGGGGGCGGAGGCCGCAGGGGTGGGCGGTCTCGGGCCGGGATCACGTGGGGGTCAGCCCCGTTGACAGCACTCTCGCGCCAGCCATAGGTGCGCGGTTCTGACCCGAACCACCCACCTGTGTAGAACGGAGCACCTCGATGCAACGCGTGCTGGCGAAGATCACCGACTCCCCCTGGTTCCAGAACTTCGTCACCGCGGTGATTCTCCTCGCCGGCGTGGTCGTCGGCGTCGAGACCTACCCGGAAGCCGCCGCCCGCTTCCGCAGCCCCCTCGACGTGCTCAACAGCGTGATCCTCTGGATCTTCGTGGCCGAGATCGTGGTCAAAATGGGAGCCCACGGCCGCAGGCCCTGGCGCTACTTCTACGACCCGTGGAACGTCTTCGACTTCCTGATCGTCGCGGTCTGCTTCATGCCCATCGACGCCCAGTACGTCACCGTGCTGCGCCTGGCGCGGCTGCTGCGGGTGCTCAAGCTGGTGCGGGCGCTGCCGCGGCTGCAGATCCTGGTGGGCGCGCTGCTCAAGTCCATCCCGTCCATGGTCTACGTCTCGGTGCTGCTGTCCCTGCTGTTCTACCTGTACGGCGTGGCGGGCACCTTCATGTTCGCCGAGAACGACCCGGTGCACTTCCGCAACCTGCAGATGTCCATGCTGAGCCTGTTCCGCGCGGTCACCCTCGAGGACTGGACGGATCTGATGTACATCGCCATGTACGGATCCGAGAACTACGGCTACGACGCCGCAATGTTGGCCGAGTGGAAGCCGGTGAACAGCGCGATGCCGGTGGTCGGTGCGGGGTTCTTCGTCTCGTTCGTGTTGACGGGCACGATGGTCATCCTCAACCTGTTCATCGGTGTGATCATGAACGGTATGGAGGAAGCCCAGAAAGAGGCCGAGGAGGCGGAGCTGATCCGGCTGCGCGGCGGTGGTGAGCCGACGATCCATGACGACCTGGCCGCCCTGCAGGCGCAGCTCGAAGCGCTGAACGACACGGTGGCCCGCGTCCAGAAGAGAGCCCAACGTGACCTGCGGGCAGCCCCGCCGGTCGCTGTTTCCGCGAGTCCCGCGGACGTCGGCTCATCTGCGTCTCCGGGGTAGCTCGAAGTCCTCCTAGCCAACGCGCGTCCCCATGGGGCGGTGGTATACTCCAGCCTGTCAGCGCCATCTGTTCCATCCCATCGAGCACCTCCGATCCCGTCCAATCTCGTCATCGATGCTCGCGGTCTACGGCGCTCGTTCGGGGCGACGTTGGCCGTGGACGGCCTGGACCTCCGGGTGGCGGCGGGAGAAGTGGTGGGGCTCCTGGGCCACAATGGTGCGGGAAAGACCACCACCGTGCGTCTGCTCAACGGCTTGTTGAGCCCCCAGGCGGGTACCGCGACGGTCCTGGGGCTGGACCCCTGGAAAGATGGACCCGCGGTGAGGGCACGGACCGGCGTGCTGACGGAGGTCCCAGCCCTCGACGGGCGGCTGACGGCCTCGGAGACGCTGATCCATCACGCGCGTATCCACGGCTTGGACGATCGACGGCGACGCATCGGACACCTCTTGGATCGGCTCGGTCTCGCGGGGCGCGAGCATGAGCCTGTGGTCGGATTCAGCAAGGGCATGGGGCAGCGGCTGGCACTGGCGCGGGCCTTCCTCACGGTCCCGGCGTTGCTCTTTCTGGACGAACCCGTGGCATCCCTGGACCCCGTCGGGGCCGGCGAGGTGCACGATCTGATCCTGGAGTGGGTGGCCGAGCGTGGTGCCAGCGTGGTGCTGTGCACCCACAACCTGGTGGAGGCGGAGCGGCTCTGCGATCGTGTGGTGGTCCTGGAGCACGGCCGGGTGCTGGCCGAGGGCTCGGTGGCGCAGTTGGCGGGGGCCCGGGCAGCGGTGACCCTCGAGGTGGCCGCGAGCGACCGGGAGCGTGCGGAGCGTGCCCTGGCCGAGGCTGGGGTTCCCCTGCGACAGGTCAAGGAGCACGGGAGCCTCGAAGACGTCTACTTCGCCCTGCATCAGGGGAAACCATGAGAGCCGCGATGGTCTGGGCCATGGTCCAGCGGGACCTCCGGCTGGTGTCGCGAAGCCGCGGGGTCCTGGTGCCCCTGGCGGTGGTCCCGCTCGTGACCTTGGTGCTGATCCCGGCCATGATCGCATTCCTGCCAGGGGTTTCCGGAGCGCCCGAACAGCTGTTGAGCTCCCTGCCGCTTCAGCTCACGCCGGCCGACGTGGTCCAGGCCCAGGTGGCGAGCCTGTCACCGGAGGAGTCCTTCATCACGCTGGCCCTGCTCCACTTCATGGCGCCGGTGTACCTGCTGGTGCCGCTGATCGTGGCCAGCGTCATCGCGGCGGACAGCTTCGCGGGAGAGAGGGAGCGGAAGAGCCTCGAGGCCCTGCTCTACCTGCCCACCACCGACACCGAGCTGTTGGCTGCCAAGATCCTCTCGGCCTGGCTGCCTGCCGTGACAGTGGGGGGAGTGGGGTTCGTGCTCTATGGGCTCACCATCAACCTGTTCGGGTGGCCGGTCATGGGGCGCCTGTTCTTCCCTACCTGGACCTGGCTGGTGATCGGGCTGTGGGTCATGCCGGCCGTGGCGGGTCTGGGGTTGGGTGTGGGCGCGCTCATCTCGTCGCGGGTGGGCACCGTCCAGGAGTCCAGCCAGCTGGGGTCCATCGTCGTCATGCCGTTGTTGGTCCTGCTGTTGGCCCAGCTGGGGGGTCGGCTGCACCTGGGGGTTCCGCAGGCGCTGCTGCTGGGTGGGTTCCTCTGGGCAACGACCTTGGTGCTGCTGCGCCTTGGGCGGCGGTGGTGCAGCCGTGAGGCGCTGCTGTTGAGGGGTGGTGGTCCGTAGGGCTGTTCTGCTGATGGTGAGCTGTGCCCGACGCCGGAGGTGCTCTCCGAAGGCCGCCAGACCTGCTTCACTCTGCGCAGCGCTGCGCCAGGAGCTCGAGGCGCTCCATCGCCCGGCGGTAGTCCCGCTGGTGGTTGCGGCTGGCCACCACCGCGTTGTGGCTGAAGAAGCGGTAGAGCTCCTCGAGATCGCCGGTGGCCCCGAGCGCACCGCGCAGGTTCGCGCCCCGACTGGCACGGTCTCGAAGATCAGGGGCTGGTCAGTGAAGTGAGTCTGGCCTGGTTGGCGGAGGTCGCCGTGGCGTCGGTGCAGCATGAACGCCGCCCAGCTCGGGATACGTCCTTGTGCTCGGACAGAGGGGCAGGCGTATGGGCAACACATTGATCCGGAAGAAGAGGTTTTCGCGGAAGCGGTCATCGCAGATGGTGGTGAGCAGGTCGGTGTCGGTGCCCACCTCATCGCCGTAGGTTTCGATCTCGTTCTGTTCATCGTAGCAGTCGTCGAGGTAGTCCAGGGCGCCATCGCACCAGTCATCTCAGTCCGCCTGCTCGTCCCAGCAGACATGGGCCTCGCCCGGGCCGTAGGCATCGGGCTGCGCGTCCGACGCATCTCAGCTGTGGTCGCTGTGGTCGCTGTGGCCGTCTCCTTGGGTCAACTGCTCGTTGAGCAGGTCGATGGGGGTGCTGGTGCTGGAGGCTAAGATGATGGTGCGGAAGGTCAAGGTCGGGTCCTCGGCGGTTGGGGGTCTTCATGACGCCCAGGGGGCTGGCCAAGGTAGAAAGGGTGAAATGAGAGATTGTCTTACGCGGACGCCAAACGGAGTCGCTCGTATGTGTCACCGACTGACGCGCTGTTGCAGCCTGTGCGTCGTGGGCTGACGCGCGTGGAACCAGCGCAGAGCTACCCGGCCGTGCATTGGAGGTTTCTCGGGCCCGAGCGCCGGAGCGTCGGCATGTCCCTGGCGCTGGCCTACCTGGACAAGAACGACGAGGATCTGCGCGTCTCGGGTTGTCTCGGCGGTTTGTACCCTCCGCAGGGTTCATCGCAGACCTCGCCGCCGTTCAATTGGCGCTGGACCTCGTCGACCCGGTCGTACACCTCTCCCACGAGGTACGGATTCACGCTCCAGTCCCAAGCGTCCATGGTGTAGTAGGCGCAGCTGTCGGGGTCATCGATGCAGGCAGGAGAGTCCTCGCGGTAGTACCGATCCGCCTCGATCCAAGGGCGCATTGTCTCGGCTCGCGCCAGCACCCAGTCCTCCACCTCTCCGGGCACCATCACCTCGTTGACGAACTCCTGCACCAAGGCCAGGTACTCATCGGTGTGGGTGTCCAACAGCCAGCGGGCCACCGCCGGCCCCTCTGTCACATCGGACCAGCAAGGGTGGCCGCCCATGATGCCGCCCTCGCAGAGGCCGCCTAGGTACTCATCCAGGTCGACGAAGGCGAGGTCCTTGTCGTAGGGCACCACCACGAAGCCCCGCTCGGGGTGGTCGTAGAGCAGATGGTTCTTGTGGTTGCCGAACATGCCGTCGTAGTCCGGGATCACCATGTCCAGAGCGATCTCACGCAGCCACTGGTCCGGATCTACGATGTCCTCGAGCGCGTCTTCGATCACCGAGTTGTCCTTTCCTTCCTCGACGAGGCTACCTGCGTTCAACAGGTCGCGCAGCCGGCCGGGATCTTCCAGGGAGGTTCCCGCCTTCGGGATGTAGTGCTCGGTCCAACCTCCGTCATCGTCCCAGTAGGGGGACCAGGTCTGGTGCCCATAGGTCTCCACCTTCCAGTAGCCCCCGGAGTCTGCGCCTGGGAAGCGCTGTCGGAGGAAGCGGCTCGTGTCGGCCTCCTCCACCAGGCTGAACAACCCTTCGTACGACCCATCCAGGCAGACCCGTGCGTGACCGGCCCTGGGGGCCACCAGCCCGAATTGGTTCGCCATTCGGTGGGCCAGCACCTCCTGCAGGTAGGTCGCATCGGAACCCTCGCGTGCGACCAAGTTGAGGGTCTGCTGGTCGGCGAGCGCGGTGTCGAGTCCGAACTCATCCAGGGAGATCTTGAAGCTGGGCTTCCGCAGGAGCTCTCGGTCCAGGCAGCGCTGCATGGCGGCCGGCCGTGGCTCGTATGGGCCTCTGAAATAGGGGTCGTCGATGTCGTAGAACAGGCTGTAGATGGTGGAACGGCCGCGTAGTCGTACCCCGACTGGATCGTAGGTCTTGCCCTGGAAGTGCAGGACGGCGGGAACGTATTCGTGGTGTGGCTGCTCGGTCTCGAGCCCCTCGGTGATCTGCCACAGGTGGTCAGCGTAGTCCGAGGCGTTTTGACAGAGCTGGATCCAGTCCTCATCGGCCAGCCACAGGTCGAAAAGCGGCAGGGCGTCATCGGCGAAGAAGGCGTCGGCGTCCTCGGCTGCGATGCTCACCAGTGCCAGCTCGGGGGCCTCGTAGCCTGTCGGCATCGTGCAGGTGGTGGAACCGGGGATCTCGCTGGGCTCGCCCCGGTTGCAGCCAGTGGAAGCCAGCAACACCACCAGGAGGATGGATAGGCGCGCAGGCATATCAGGCTGGAGCATCGGGGCACCGCGGGAGGGAGAAAACGATGAGAGAAGGGATTCGCCTTGGAAGCGGTAGCAGGCCCTGCGCTGGGTCGCCACAGCGGGTAGGTCGGGGTGGTCGTCGCCACCGAGCTGTGTCCCATCTGGGACGACTCCCCCTGTGGTGACGAGTCCGCGCTCTACCTGGAGCTTGCGATGCCGGAGGGGTAGTGATCGCGACGACTCCACGTAGGGATAGGAGTGGCTTGCAAAATCCGTTTTCGGATGCTGTGCCCGATAGTTGTGCCCTGTCTGGCGGAGATCGGTGGGGTGTTCGGGATCGGGCCCGGGCTCGCTCGAGACGGCGCTGCGGGGCTCGTGGGGTCGGCGGGCTTGCTTCATCGGCGCCGCCGTCCAACTCAGCGGCCCTCCGGAGGTACCGATGCAGCAGACTTCCTTCTTTCTCCGCGAGAACCTTCGCGCCTACAAGCTGGCGGTTGATGACGGTCGTTGGATCTCGGAGGCACGGTTCCCCTGCGGGATGGCCTGGTTAAAGGACCAGGACCAGCGCTCGGCAGGGTCGGTGGTGCGAAATATTGCGGAGGGGCCAACAGTCCGGTGGACGGTTGGCGGGCAAGGCAGGTGCGGTCGCGCCGGTCGCCGTAGGCGAGCCGAGCCCCGGACAGTGCCGGGAGGGGCAGGCCCAGTGGAATCACCACGAGATCGCATACTTCAGTGCCAGCGAAGCCTGTGCGGCGCTCGATCTGGTGGACATGGGGGGGGGCAGTGAACAGCAGCAGCAACTGCGGGAGCTTGGGGCGACCTCGCGACACCAGACAGCAATGCGCGTCGAGGTGAACCCGGACTTCCTCGCTGCGTGCCAAAATCACGGACCGAATATTGGCACCAGACAGGCCCGAGGGTACCCTGGCGGGGCAAGACCCGGGTTGCTCCCTTTCCGCACGAGGGTTTGCAGGAGATACCCATGGGCTGGTTGCTCGTGCTTTCGATGAGCCTCGCGTTGGCCACCGGGCTGTCTGAGCGCGTCGAACAGCTCGGTCAGGCCAATCCTGCCCTGCGCGAGGCCGCCGCCGCCGCGCTGCGGGAGTCCCCGCCTCCCGACGATCAGGCGGAGGCATGGAGCACCAGGGTCGCCCAGGTTCGCGACGGCATGACCCGGGCGCAGGTCGAGACGCTGCTGCCCGTGTTCGAGACGGGGCCAAGCCTCGGCATGGGGCGCGGCAGCCGGGAGAGCTGGCGACTGGACACCTACTGGACGGTCAGCGCCGTGTTCTCCCAGGGCGGCCTGCTGCAGGGTGCGCCGGTCCTGGAGCACTGGGCCCGCTCCTTCTGGGTGGACCCTCCCGCGGGATACACTGGCACCTGGGTGACCTGGTACGCCAACGGCCAGAAGAACTTCGAGATCGAGTACCGCGGGGGGAAATACCACGGCGCCTTCTCGAGTTTCCACGACAGCGGCCAGCGCCTGGTGCAGCAGCACTACGTCGCGGGGAAGGCCGAGGGCACCGATCGCGGTTGGTACCACGGCGGTCAGCGGTCCTATGAGGGTCAGTACGCCGACGGCGCGCGCCAGGGCACCTGGACGCATTGGTACGAGGACGGGGATCTTCAGAGCCGGGAGGAGCTCTTGGGGGGCGAACGCCACGGGAGCTGGTCGATGTGGTTCCCGAGCGGACAGCTGCAGTACGAGGTGCAATACCAGCGAGGCCTGAAGCACGGGACCGACCGGGCGTGGGACGCGTCAGGGACCCTGCTCTGGTCGCGGGTCTTCGAGGGCGGTGTACTGCAGGACTGACCGTTCGCCTGCCACACCGTGTCAGCGTACCCAGATGGCCTGGGCCCCGCCGCAGGCCCCATAGTAAATCCAGCTTCCGCGCCAGCTCGCCACCTCTTCGAGGTCGCCCCAGCCGTCGTCGTCGCTGTCGGGGTCCGCCGCGTCGGTGCTACTCGGCGCTGAGGTCCACGTCGTTGGCCACGAAGGCGGCCGCGAGGTTCTGGGCGCTGCCGTTGATGGCGACGTGCAGGGTGTAGGTGGCGCCAGCGGTACAGCCGTCGCCGGGCCACTGGGCCACGCCGATGGTGAACAGCCCGCTGCTCTCGGTGGTCAGGGAGGCCGAGGGACAGCCAGCGAAGTCCAGCCAGGGGGTCTCCGTGCAGCTGACCTCGTCGTCGAGCTCCGAGTAGTCTTCCTCGAGCCCGTAGAACTCGTCTCCCGAGTCGTAGGCGAAGGCCAACAGATCTCCGATGCCGGCGCCGTTATCCGCGTAGATGTCGATGCAGTCACCGGCTTGGACTTGGATGGCGAACAGGTCCCACAGGAAGTCGGTGGAGCCTTGGCACTCGACGTTCTCCTGGAAGCCGTAGTTGTGGGGGCCGGCCTGGGTGCACTGCTGGAGCTCGCCGTCGTCCACGAAGTCGGTGTCGGCGTCGGTGTCGGCGTCTGCATCGGCATCGGCGTCCGCATCGGCGTCTGCATCGGCGTCTGCATCTGCGTCTGCATCTGCGTCTGCATCTGCGTCCGTGTCGCTGTCTGCGTCGGTGTCCGTGTCGGTGTCCGGCTGATCCGGCGTACCGGAGTCATCACCTTGCCAACCGCCGGCGATGAAGGGGACGCAGGAGCAGAGGGCCAGGAAGAAGACGGAGATGAGCTGTGCGCGCATGGGATTCGAACCTCGCTGTTGCACACTGTGGCTAACCTCAGCGCCTACCCGCCACCCCCCAAGCCAGGCATCGTGTACGCATGGGGCTTTTCGTCTGCGCCGGGGAACACGGCCTCGAGCTCGCCCACAAGCACGCGGCGGGGGGCGGTGAGCACGGTGGGCAGGCCGCTGTCGCCGTCGGCGTGGCTGCGCAGGGTCCAGGCCGCCAGGTAGGCGTACTGTTGCTGGCCCCCCCCGGCGGCCAAGATGTCCCGCAGGGCGCGGCGGTCCACGTTCTGGAACTGCAGGCTGACCACCGGTTCTTCGCGGCCGTCGGCGTAGCGCCACACCGCATCAGCGGGGCGGGGCAGGTCGCCCAGGCGACCCAGGCCCAGGCCGCGGACCACCAGGATACGTTCCTGGTTCGACGCCTTCATGGCGCGGGCCACCGAGCGCTCGAAGGATCGGTCGCTGACGTTGCGGGCGGGGTTGACCTCCCACAGGGACAGGCGGGCCTGCCAGTTGCCCTGGACCGATCCCCGGGCGTGGCCGTTGGAGCGGGCCAGATCGTGGCGGGGCACCCGGGACATGAGCAGGTCGTGTACGTAGCCGTCGCTCACCAGCTCCACGCGCTCGGCCGCCACGCCTTCGCGGTCGTAGTCGAAGCCGCCGGGGAGTCCGGGGAACCGCTGGGTGGGGTCGTCCACGATGCTCCAGCCGGCGGGCATCAGGCGGCGTCCCAGGCGGGGGCCGCCCCGGGTGAGCTGCCGGTAGCTCTGCTGGGCGCTGGGATCGGGAGGAGTGCCGCACAGCTCCCGGGGTGCCAGGTAGCGGAACAGTTCGGCTGCGGCGCGACCCTCGAAGACCACTGGGCCTTCGTAGTCGTCGACGATCTCGGCCTTGGCCCGGGCGGCCAGGGACGCCGCCATGGCGTCCACTTCGGCGAAGATCTCGGCCTGTGGGGGGAGGTCGCCGCTGGTCTGCACGAGCCACTGGCGCTGGTCGGTGACCCGCACCCCGTCGGGGCGCAGCAGGTTGGCCTGAGCGAAGATCGCCACCCATCCTTCGGGTTGCTGCAGGCGGGTGCCTTCGGAGGTGGCCAGGTAGTAGTGCCCGGTCCAGCCGTGGGCCTCCACCCGTCCTGTGCGGAGCTCGGGCACCGCGCGGAAGCGGGCCGAGGCTTGGACGGTGAGTTCCCGCAACGCATCGGTATCCAGGGCGGGCAGGTCGCTGGAATCGATGGCCACGGTGGCCGGGGCGTAGGACCAGTCCGGTGGCGGAGGCTCGCCGCCCAGGGCCGCCAGGGCCGCCTGCTTGACCTGGTGCTGGACCACGGCGGATTTGTAGGCGTGGTCGGCGGTGAGCCACAGATCCCGATCCAGGGCCAGGGCCACGTCTTCGACCACGAAGGACGGACGGGCCACCACCCGCAGGGAGGGATCGACCATCTGGAAACGGGCGGAGTTGAGGGTGTCGTCGCCCACCACCACCTCGACCCGGCCGGGACGCCGCCGGTGGGAGGACTCCAGCAACAGCGAGCCCAGCTCGGCCCGGGCTTGGTAGAAGTCCAGCTCCACAGCGGCCATGACGGTGCGGGAGGGGGCTGGCCCGGTGGTCAGGGCCAGGTCGTGGGCGGCGCGATCAGCCCAGTGTCCCAGGCGGTCCAGGAGGAGATCCTCTTGGCTGGAGTCCTGGGCCAGGGCGCTGGGGGCCAGCAGGCCTGCCAGCAGGGCGGAGATCAGCAGGCGGGTCATGGCTGCACCTCCGTGATGGTCGCTCCGGGCGGCGGCAGCAGGGGCGGGACGTTCTGGTCCTTGGCCTTGCGCTGGGTCTCCACCTGGGAGATGAGCAGCGAGGGTGAGATGGCGGCCACCGGCACCATGCCGCTCTCGGCGCCGCACATGCCGTTGAAGACCTCGTGCACCTGGCCCGCGCGCACGATGCGGTCCAGGGTGACCAGGGGGGTGCCGATGAGGTCCACCCCGCGCACCAGCTCGTCGGGTCGGCCATCCACGAAGACACGCCAGGCCACCAGCACATCCACGCTGAAGGCGTTGGGGTTGCCCCGGGCGGTGGTGGTGACCCCGCCCTGGATGCTGTCCACCACCAGGGCGTACTCGAGGCCCTGTTCTTTGGCCAGGGCGACGAGCTCGTCCCGCAGCTGGGCCTCGCTGACGCTGGTGGACGCCTCGACGATGAGGTTGCCCTGCCGGGTGACGGCGTCGTAGCCCGGCTGGCGCCGGCCGTGACCGTTGCTGGTCACGTCGCCCGCCGAGGGGGAACGGCTCTCGAGGAAGCCCTGCAGCACGCCGTCTTCGACCAAGATGGCACGCTGGCTGGGCACGCCTTGGCTGTCCACAGCGTAGAAGCCGTTGAGCTCGGTGTCGGCGTAGCGCTCGATGCTGGGATCGTCGTACAGGGACAGGAACGACGGCATGATGCGCTCGCCCACCAGGCTGCGCAGGGTCTGGGCGTCGTTGACCTGCTTGAGCCGATGGCCTTCCAGGCGGTGGCCCAGGATCTCGTGGAAGAACACGGCGGAGGCGCGATCGCTGAGGATGGCGGGGCCGGTGTAGGGCTCCTGCTCCGGGGCGAGCCGCAGATCGGCGATGAGGGCCTCGAGGGCGTCCACCTCGGCTACCAGGTCGGCCTCGCTGGGTAGGCCGGGGACGCTGTGGGCGCTCCAGGTGCGGGCCAGGGACAGGCTGGCGCCGTCGTCGGCCACGGTGTTGACCGACACCACCACGGTGTAGCGGCTGGCGCTGTGGCGGATGGCTGTGCCGTCGGTGCTGACGAACCAGCGGGTCTCGGCTTGGCCCGACAGGCGCACGGCACCGTCGTGGATCACCACGCTGTCGCCCATGGCTGCCGACGCATGGCGCAGGGTCTGCTCCCAGGCGGGTAGATCGATGGTGAGCTCGGCCACGGGCCCCTGCTGGGTCACCGCGGGGGTGGAGACGAGATCGGGAGAGGGGGCTTCTTCCACCAGCACCTGCTGGTCGCTGGCCACCTTGGCCCAGCGCTCTCTGGCGATGCTGTAGCGGTGGTCAATCTCCCGCCAAAGGCTGCGGCGCAGGAGGTCCTGGTCGTCTCCGATGGGCACGGCGCGCCCGTGGCGTCCAGGGCGCTCGCCGCGGCCCGAGCGCAGGGTGTGGCTAGAGTCCAGCGCGGGGCTGCCGATGCGCAGGTCCACGTCGAGGTGCCGCTGATGAATGGGGCTGTAGCCCTGCAGGGCGCCTTCCTCGGCGGACATGTCCACGCCTCGAAGATCGGTGAGCTCGACCGAGAGGAAATAGGGCGGAGCGTCCTGTTCGCCCAGCTCGGTCATGGCGCGGTCCAGCTCGCTCGCGAGGGTCTCCAGCACCGGCTCGGCTCGGGCGGAGGGGCCGGTGACGAGCAGCAGGCAGGGCAACAACGTGGCGCCGAGGGACATGGCGGGAGCTCACAGTAGGGGGACAGCCGACTGTATCCCAGGGTGAGGGTGGGGCATGCGGTCCAGCTTACATGGAGCCACCCAGGAACAGGTAGAGCACGCCGTCGTCGTCGCCCTCAGCGTAGGCGCCCGCGGCGAGGTCATCGAAGCCGTCGCCATCGGAATCGCCCACAGCCACGCCGCTCCAGCCAAGGCCGCCCTCGGTGGCCCGCCCGTCGATGCGAGTGGACGCGTCGGTGGGCATCAGGACGCCGCCGGCCAGGGGACCCGCGAAGACCAGCAGGGAGCCTGCGTCGGTGGCGCCGCCGTCGTCGCCCCCCACGCCGACCACCAGCTCCACGGCACCGTCGCCGTTGATGTCGCCCACATCCGCTGCGTAGCCCAGGCGGTCGTCCGGGTCCGTGCCGGTGACCCACAGCCAGGCCGTGGTGGAGGCCTGCAGCTCACCTGCCAGGCGGGTGGCGCCACCGCGGAACACGGCCAGGGCCCCCGCGTTGGCGTCGGCCTCGGGGGCCGAGCAGGCGAAGTCTGCGTAGCCGTCGCCGTCGATGTCGGCGGGGGGCGCGATGGTGTCCCCGAAGCGGGCGGAGAACTCGTGTCCCACGATGTTGGCGTCGGCGTCGGCGGTGCTGTGTACGCCACCGCTGAGGGGTCCGTCGCTGTAGGCCACGTACACCGCTCCCATGAACTCGTTGGCGCCGGTGACCCCCAGCAGCAGGTCCGACAGGCCGTCGCCGTCGATGTCCGCGCCGGCCATGCCCATGGTCTCGCCCAGGTAGTCGTAGGTGCTGTCGCCCTGCCAAGTGGCCACGGCGTCGGCGCTGGTCAGCGGGCCCTGCAGCGCCGCACCGCCGAAGACGAAGACCGCGCCGCTGTAGTTGGCCCCCCCGTCGTCGTAGGGCGCCCCCACCATCAGCTCCGCCAGGCCGTCGCCGTCCATGTCGCCGGCCCCCGCGACGCCGCGCCCGGCGTAGAGGCCGTGGCCGTCCAGGTCGAAGACGACGTC
>Ga0307987_1000636_pt1 | contig 20743 bp, 15 predicted proteins | sample EllFjometagen181_FD_203157 | JGI IMG/M metagenome (GOLD analysis project Ga0307987, IMG submission 203157) | Marine microbial communities from Ellis Fjord, Antarctic Ocean - #181 | ecosystem: Environmental > Aquatic > Marine > Unclassified | place: Southern Ocean | collected 2014-10-08 | reverse complement strand
CGGATGAACAGCAGCATGGCCAGCATGAGCGCCACCAGCAGGTAGCCCACACCATCGCCGGTACCCAAGCAGCCCCAGGAGACCTCGGTCTCGCTGGCGAACGCACCGGGTGCCGTGAGCAGAAACAACATCAGGCCCCCCGTAACGAGCGGGGAGCCTGACGCACGAGCCGCCGCAGCCTAACGCTACGGAATGTGACAACCCTCGCAGGCCGTGGGCGCATCGCGCATCCCGGCTTCCGAGGCGTTGGCCGCCAGGTGACAGCCGATGCAGCTCTTGTGCTGCGCGGCCTTGGCTGAGAACATCGCGGCGCTGTGGGCATCGCGGTGGCACATGCTGCAGCCGAACTGCACGGCGGTGCCTTCGGACTTGTGGTGGCAGTCGGTGCAGGCGATGTTCAGCTGATCCCTGGCAGCGTGCTGCAGGTGGTTGAACTGTGCCGGAGGCATCTCACTGGCGCGCTGGCTGAAGACCATGTTTGTCCGGACAGCTGCGGCAGGATCGGCGGCAGCCTGCGCAGCGGCGCCCGTCCCCGGCCCACGCTCGGGGCTGAGCACCGGCACCAACGGCTCGGTGGGAAGCACGAGCACCGGCGGGCCCACGGTCTCGACGCCGTGGGGGGCCACGCAGCGCTGGGCCAGGGGCAGCAACACCAGGATGATGGCGCCAGCGGCCACGAACAGGAAGTAACGAATGCGGTCGCTCATCCCTCACCTCCCTGGTCGTCACCGTTCTTGCCCAGCTTCATGAGCACGGGCACGAGGGCGACGAGGACCAGCAGGTAGCCGACGATCCAGAGGTACTCAACGCCCTTGGTGGCGTAGATATTGATGTAGGTGAAATCGCCCATGACTACTTCGCCTCCACTGCGGCGGGCTGGCCCACGGGGGCGGCGGGCTCGTGGTGCTCACCATCGTCGAGGACCGGCATCCGCAGGATGATCCAGCGGAAGATCCAGAGCTCGGTGGCGATCACGGTGAGGGTGACGACGACCTCGCCCAGGGACGGCCAGTAGTGCGCCGGCGAGTACCACTTGAAGGCGATGACGCTGATGTTGAGCCGGTTGGCCATGATGCCAAAGATGGTCACCACCGCGGCCGCGCGGATCAGGGCCAGGCTGCGCTTGTGCACGCCGAAGCCGAACATGAGCATGGGCACCAGCACCAAGCCGAAGATCTCGAGCAGGTACCAGGCACCCCAGCCGGTGGGCAGCAGCGCCCAGTGGTTGCCATGCAGGAAGACCGAGCCCTGCATACCCAGGTAGACGAACATGGCGCCGATGGCGATCTTGGCCAGCCCGAACATCAGGTCGTCGTGCTGCTTCCCGTGCCCCCTGGGGATCAGGTGGTGGAACAGCTTGTGGGTGATGGTGCCTTCGATGATCACCACGCTCAAGCCCGCGAAGACCGAGCTGACCACGAAGAGCAGGGGGATGAACTCGTTGTACCAGAGCGGATGGATCTTGCCCTTGGCCAGCAGGAATAGCGCGCCGAGGCCACCCTGGTGCAGCAGGGACAGGCAGACGCCGAAGATGACCGCGCCCAGGGTGAGGCCCTTGAGGACCTTCTTGATGCGGTCCATGCCCAGCCACTGGGCCACCGCCGGCGAGAACTCCAGGGCCTCGGTCATCATGTAGAGCATGAAGTGCCAAGACACGAGGAACAACACCGAGTTGAACCCGAACTTGTTGCCGATGATGGGGTTGACGATGTTCCAGTACCGGCCCAGGTCCAGCAGCAGTGCCCCCGCGTAGAAGCAGTAGGCCAGCAGACCGTTGAGCACCGTGGCGCGCACAATGCTGTGGTACTTGTCCATCTTGAAGATGTAGACCATCGCCGTGATGACATAGGCACCACCGGCAAAGGCCACGCCGGTGACCACGTCGAAGCCGATCCAGATTCCCCAGGGGAACTCCTGGTTCATGTTGGTCATCGAGCCGATGCCGAAGATCAGACGCCAGGCGATGAAACCGAGGCCCAGGATAATGATGGGGGCGGCCACATAGTTGAACGGAGTGAGCAGCGGGCCCTTGGGCTTGAGCTCCGACAGCAGGAACCCGATCAGGGGCTGCCCCGGCTTGCGGTTGGCCGGAGGGAGATACTTGCTCATGGCGAGTCCTCCTTCTTGTCTTCCTTGCCGGCCTGGGAGATCCCGAACAGCAGCGCCGGCAGGATGGTGATCACCATGGGCACCGCGTAGAGGAACTCTCGGGTCATCTCCGAGTAGGGCTGCGTGCCGAGGTCACCACGGAAGGCGATCTCTTCGAAGTCGCAGGGCGCCAGGTACATCACCTCGGTCCCGCCGACTTCGCGGCTGCCGTACAGGTGGTGGTCGTAGGCTTCGGAGTTGTTGGAGATGCGACGCCAGGCTTCCTCGTGCAATTCGCGACGGGTGCCGAAGACGATGGCGTCCTGGGGACACGCTTCGGAGCAGGCCGTGGGCAGCCCCTTGCTGGTGCGGGTCTCGTAGCACATGGTGCACTTGGTGATCAGCGGGAACGCCTTGTCGAACTCGAACTTGGGCACCTCGAAGGGACAGGCGATCATGCAGTACCGGCAGCCGAGGCAGCGGTTCTTGTGCCAGATCACTGGACCTTCCGGGGTCTTCTCCATCGCGTTGACCAGACACGCGGTGGCGCAGGCGGGCTGGCTGCAGTGGTTGCATGCCTTTTTGGCCCACACCGGCCCAGCGCTGGTGTCGAAGCGGTTGACCACCGTGTACTGCCCCACCTCGGTGGGGCGGTCCTCGTTGACCGGCTGTGGCGCGATCTCCGGATACGGCAGCCCGTTCTCGACGGCGCAGGCCGCCTCGCAGGACTGGCAACCGATGCACCGGGTGGTGTCGATGAGCATGCCGACGAAGTCCGGGTAGGCTTCTTCGTCGGCGGCCGCACGCACGGACCGGGAGAGGGCGGCGGGGGCCACCGCTCCGGTCAGGGCGCCGAGCTTCAAGAACTTGCGTCTGTCCATCCGGTTCCTCCGGAAGATGGGATGCAGATGTCGGGTCCGACTTTGCGGGCCGCGCTGTATCGAAGACCACACTCTCGATCCAGTCCCGCCGGGTGGAATTCCACGACAATATCCACCATGTCGATGGTATATGCGATCTTCCGAAAACGCACGGTCCACCCAAGGCGATGGTCAAACCCCGGTCCTGAATTCTCCCCGTGTCCCCATCACGCTTCACCCCTGCGGGCGAAACCATGATCCTTGGCAGTCAGAAAACATCGAAATGGGGAGGGTCCAGTGGAGACGCACGCGTCGTGGCGACCAGCCACACTCACAAAAGAGGACTGAACCGACAGCGACAATCCGGGGATCGTGCTGGAGGATGCGGGCCACGAGGAACCCCTGCAGAGTCTACTCCGGACCCTCCCAATACTTCGATGTCAAATTTGTCGGACAGCCTCGCTACAGCAACCGCCGGCTGAGATTCAGCTTGCGGTCGGTGTACGGGGGGTAGCGCACGGGCGGGTCGAACCAGGTCCCGCGGCTCATCACGCTGCGCTGCTGAGTGAAGGTCTCGAAGCCTGCGCGCCCATGGGCCCGGCCCATGCCGCTGGCGCCGACGCCGCCGAAAGGCAAGCCACTGACCGTCAAGTGAATGATGACGTCGTTGAACACCAGCGCCCCCGAGCGGGTCGCTGTGCGCACACGTTCCTTGGCCTGAGCGTCCCGGCTGAACAGGTAGAGAGACAGGGGATCGGGCCGGTTGGCCACGATGTCCAGGGCCGCGTCCACGCTGTCCACGGGGATCACCGGCAAGATGGGCCCGAAGATCTCTTCCTGCATCAAGGCGCTGTCCAGGGGTGGGTTCCAGACCAGGGTCGGCTCCATGAAGAGCCCTTCCTCGTCCACACCGCCGCCGCGGACCACCGACACACCCTCGAGCAGCCCTCGGAGGCGCTGGAGGTGGGCCTTGTTGACGATGCGAGCGAAGTCCGGGCTCTCCGCCGGGTGCTCACCATAGAAGCGGTCGAGGCTGCGCTCGAGGGCGGCCCGCAGCTTGCTGGCCACGCTGCGCTCCACCAACACGTAGTCGGGGGCCACGCAGGTCTGGCCGGCGTTGTAGAAGCGGCCCCATGCGATGCGACGGGCCGCCACCTCGATGTCCGCGCTGGCATCGACGATGGCCGGGCTCTTGCCGCCGAGCTCGAGGGTCACGGGGGTGAGGTGCTCGGCCGCAGCCAGCAGCACCAGGCGACCGACGCGGCCGCCTCCCGTAAAGAAGATGTGGTCGAAGCGCTGGGCCAGTAGCGCCTGGGACGCAGCGGCGTCTCCGGGGAACACCGCGAAGGCCTCGGGGTCCAGGTAGTGGGTCAGCCGGTCCACCAGCAGGTCGGAGCTCGCCGGGGCGTGCTCCGAGGGCTTGAGCACCGCCGCGTTGCCGGCCGCGATGGCGCTGACCAAAGGCGCGAGCAACAGCTGCAGTGGGTAGTTCCAGGGGCCGATGATGAGCACCACGCCCAGGGGTTCCCGCTCGATGCGAGCGCTCCCGGGCTGGTGGACCAGGGGAACCGAGACGGACTCGGCGCGCGTCCAACGCGCCAGGGACCCCAGCGCCGCGGTCAGCTCGCCGTGGACGACGCTGAGCTCTCCGGTGACCGCTTCGTAGCGGGGCTTGCCCAGATCGCGCTGGAGAGCCGCGAGGATGGCGTCCTCTTCGACCTCCAGGAAGCGTCTCAGGGCCTCGAGCTGGGTTCGGCGCCACGACAGGGGCCGCGTCCGGCCGGTGCGGAAGGTCTCGCGAAGCTGCTGCACCACCCTGGGCGCTCGTTCCTGCACCCCTGCCTCACGGACCGCAGTAGCGGCGGAGGACTCGTTGGGGAAGGACAGGATCTGAGCCACGCTCACCTCGATGCGGACGGAATCGTCGCTGCACCAAAGGGATGGCGCCCAGATGGGCGATCATCAAGTGAGAGGGACTACGCTTCGAGACTCCACGGGCTGCCCTCCCCCGCGCCGCGCCCCGCGCCTGGGCCCCGGCGAGGGGGGATGACCCAACTTTTTTCGCACCGTCGCTCAGTGCGGGCTCCACTACATTTTGTGGTCAGCACGACCCTAAACCACAAGATGTGGGTGGCCCTTCCCACGTCAAGAGCCTATTCTCAATTTCGGACGAGCAAGCCCATCACGCCCGTTCCCGCTGCCCGCCGATCCCAAAGCCGCCTGTCGAGGAGTCCACGATGGAAGTCGATGCGCATCCCGAGGTTTGTTTCGAGAACCGTCCCGAGTACCGCCCTGTCACGCACATCTACCGGCGTGACGGCAGCCTGGCCGAGTTCGACCAGAGCCGCATCCTGACCGCCATCCTCAAAGCGGGCCAGGCCACCGGCGAGTTCGCCGAAACCGAAGCCGCCCTCATCACCGCCCAGGTGGTGAAGATCCTGGGCTACAAGTCCGGCTACGGAACGCCCCACATCGAGGCCATCCAGGACACCGTAGAGCAGGTGCTCATCAGCAACAACCACCTGCGCACGGCCCGGGCCTACATTGTCTACCGCGACAAACACGCCCGGCTCCGCGACCAGCGCAAGGTGATGGTGGACGTGGCGGGGACCATCGACGAGTACATCGATCGCAACGACTGGCGCGTCGAAGCCAACGCCAACCAGGGCTACTCCCTGGGGGGCCTGATCCTGAACATCAGCGGCAAGATGGTGGCCAACTACTGGCTGTCCCAGGTCTACACCCCCGAGATCGGGCTCGCCCATCGCGAGGGCGACTACCACATCCACGACCTGGACATGCTGTCCGGCTACTGCGCCGGCTGGTCCCTGCGCACCCTGCTGCGGGAAGGCTTCAACGGCGTACCCGGCAAGATCGAGGCCAATCCGCCCAAGCACCTCAGCTCCGCGGTGGGCCAGATGGTCAACTTCCTGGGCACGCTGCAGAACGAGTGGGCCGGCGCCCAGGCTTTTTCGTCCTTCGACACCTACCTGGCCCCCTACGTGCGGGTGGACCGGCTGTCGTACGCCCAGGTCAAGCAGAGCATCCAGGAGTTCATCTACAACCTCAACGTGCCCAGCCGCTGGGGCACCCAGACCCCCTTCACCAACGTGACCTTCGACTGGGTGTGCCCCGAGGACCTGCGCGAGGACCAGCCAGTGGTAGGCGGCGAGGAGATGCCCTTCCGCTACGGTGATCTCCAGGCCGAGATGGACATGATCAACCGCGCCTACATGGAGGTCATGTCCGGTGGAGACGCCAAGGGTCGCATCTTCACCTTCCCCATCCCCACCTACAACGTCACCAAGGACTTCGACTGGGACCACCCCAACTGCGAGTCGCTCTTCGAGATGACCGCCAAGTACGGCCTGCCCTACTTCCAGAACTTCCTAAACTCAGACCTCTCCCCCAGCCAGGTGCGCTCCATGTGCTGCCGCCTGCAGTTGGACCTGCGAGAGCTGGAGAAGCGTGGCAATGGCCTGTTCGGCTCGGCGGAGCAGACCGGCAGCATCGGCGTGGTGACCATCAACAGCGCCCGGCTGGGCTTCACCCACCGGGGCGACTGGGAGGGCATGATGCGCCGGCTCGATGCGCTGCTCGAGTTGGCCCGGGACAGCCTCGAGACCAAGCGCAAGGTGGTGCAACGCCAGATCGACAACGGCCTGCTGCCCTTCACCAAGCGCTGGCTGGGCACCCTGCGCAACCACTTCAGCACCATCGGCCTCAACGGGCTGAACGAGTGCATCCGAAACTTCACCGCGGACAGCGATGACCTGACCACGCCGGACGGCCACGAATTGGCGGTGCAGTTCCTGGACCACATCCGCGAGCGCATGGTGGAGTTCCAGGAGTCCACCGGCCACATGTACAACCTCGAGGCCACCCCCGCCGAGGGCACCACCTACCGCTTCGCCCGCGAGGACAAGAAACGTTTCCCCGCCATCCTCCAGGCCGGGACCCCCGACGCCCCGTACTACACCAACTCGAGCCAGCTGCCCGTGGGCGCCACCGACGACCCCTTCTGGGCCCTGACCATGCAGGAAGGCCTGCAACGAAAGTACACCGGCGGCACGGTGTTCCACCTGTTCATGGGCGAGCGCATCCCCGACGCCCAGCAGTGCAAGCGCCTGGTGCGGCGGGTGCTCGAGCGCTTCCGGGTGCCCTACATCACGGTGACCCCCACCTTCTCCATCTGCCCATCCCACGGCTACCTGCTGGGCGAACAGCCCACCTGCCCCGAGTGCGGTGGGGAGACCGAGGTCTGGACCCGGGTGATGGGCTACCACCGCCCCGTCTCGGCCTTCAACACAGGGAAAAAGGCCGAGTACGCCGAGCGCCAGACCTTCGGCATGGGCCGCTCCGGGGTCGCCACATGAGCGTGCCGGTCGGGGGCATGACGCCCCTGTCCACGGTGGACTGGCCCGACCGTCTCAGCGCCGTGCTCTTCCTGCGGGGCTGTCCGTGGCGCTGTCACTACTGCCACAACCAGGACCTGCAGCGGGTCGCCGGCGTCACCCAACCCTGGGACGAGATCCTGACCTTCCTGGTCTCCCGCCAGGGCCTGCTGGACGGCGTGGTCTTCTCCGGAGGCGAACCCACCCTGCACCCCGAACTGGCGGCGGCCATGACCGAGGTGCGCGCTCTGGGCTTCTCCACCGCCCTGCACACGGGGGGCGACCATCCCGAGCGGCTGGCGGAGCTGCTGGCGCTGGGCCTGGTGGACTGGGTGGGCTTCGACGTCAAGGCGCCCCGCGCCGACTACCACGCCCTCACCGGCTCCCAGGGTTCCGGAGACAGGGCCTTCCGATCCCTGCGCACCCTGGTGAGATCCGGGGTGCCCTACGAGCTGCGCACCACCGTGCGCCACGACCTGCTCCCCCTGCCCAAGCTGCTGGCCCTGGCTCGCGAGGTGACCCTGTGCGGCGCGGGCAACCTGATGCTGCAGCCATTCCGGGACAACGAACAGCGGGTGGCGCCCCACACACCCGGCACCCTGCGGGAAGCCGCCCGCCACATGGGGTCGATGCTGAGGTCGGTGACGGTCCGGGGGGCGCCAGGGTGACAGCCCCCCCCCCGAGCTCGTGCTATGAAGTCACGGAAGTTTAGGTTCGGCAGGGGATGATGAGCGTGACGAACAGCAACACCGACACGAACGCGCCCACCCGCAGGAGCCCCGCACGACGCTGGCTCGAGCGCGGGGTGGCAGGGCTGCTGGGCATCCTGCTCACCTTCGGGCTGCTCGAGATCGGCCTGCGGGTCTACGGCAAGGACCACCAGAACAACCAAGCTCCGCTGCGCCTGATCGGCGACAGCGCGGATGATGTGCTGCTGTGCGTGGGGGACTCGTTCACCGAAGGCCTGGGCGCCAACCCGGGGGCCAGCTACCCCCACCAGCTCCACAGCCAGCTCGAAGCCGACGGGGGACCGGCGGTCCAGGTGGTCAACGCGGGGTTGTCGGGGCAGAACTCCTATGAGCTGCTGGTTCAGCTCGACAGGCAGCTCGACAAGGTCGACCCCGACTACGTCCTGGTGCTCACAGGCTCGGGCAACACCTGGAAGTACTTCGGCTACCGCGCAGAGCAGAACGAGAACCGTATTCGGACGGCGGTGCGGGACATGGTCCACCAGACCGCCACGGTACGTCTTTACAACCTGGCGACCGAGTCCCTCCCCAAGCTGTTCAGCGAGCAACGTTATCAGCGAGCCCTGACCGCTGTCTCCGGCCAACAAGACGCCGGGTCTGACCGAGCCCACCACCAGGACGCGCCCAGGGACGCAACCCCCGAGCGCCACCGGGAGGTCGAGCGTGGCAATACCCCGCAGCCGAACGCCCGCATTGCCCTCGCGCCGTCGTCTCCCGAGCAACGGGAACGCAACGCACAGGGCCTGGCCGCGCTCGCGGGCGGCGACGCCGCCGAAGCCAAGGAGATCTTCTGGAGCCTGCTGGACGAGCGGCCCACCGACGCGGAGATCCTGATTCACCAGGCCCACGCCTGCCAAGCCCTTGGCGAGCGCGAGGAGGCCGAGATGTGGGCCGAGAGAGCCCTGATGTCCACGGGGCGCCACGACATCGACGTGCTGCTCGAGACGGCGCGGATCCGCATCGCCCTGGGGCGGGCCTGGGGAGCCAGGATTGATCTGGCCACCGCGGAGACCCTGAACTCCGACCGGCCGGAACACATCGACGCACTGGCACAGTGTTTCGAGGCCCTCCGGGACCACGAGAGGGCCACCCGCCACCTCGAGGCCCTGCTACAGCTGAGGGAAGATCCGGCGCTGTACCACCGGCTGGCGCGGCTGGCGCGGCTCATGGAGCAGCCCGAACGGGCCCTGGCGTGGGAAGCCCTCGCCCCCGCCGGCAGCGCGCCAAGCGCCGAGCAGCTCGAGCTGCCCACGGCGGTGCCGACGGTGGTGGAGCAGTGGCTGCGATCCGACCTCAACCGCATCATCGACAAGATCCACAGCAGCGGCGCCATCCCCATCCTCCAGACCTACCCCAACCACTACATCTCGGATGTGGTGCGTTCGGTGGCCGAACAACGCGAAGTGATCCTGGTGGATCACGAGGCCAGCTTCAGGGTGCTCCCCAACCAGCGCTCGTACTTCGTCGAAGACGGCCACTGCAACGACAGGGGCTACGGCGTGATGGCTGCGACGCTCGCAGAGGTCGTTCGCGGGGCGAAGCGCGACGGCGACCGTTAGCGGTCCATCCCCTTCCAGGCTTGCCATCCGCCCGGGGCCAGCTGGACCTTGATGACGCCGTCCTCGAGCCACAGGTGTTCGATCTGATCGAGGGCCAGCCCCACCTGAGGGTCCTGAGCGCGCTGGTCGGCGGCGCTGCGGTTGGCATGCTCGGCGAGCTGCTCGCCAGAGAAGTACTGACCGAGGTCCCAGCTGCTGATCTCGAGATCGTCCACGGTGAAGTCGGTGAACCAGCCGTGCTCGATCTCCAAAGCGAAGGTGGCATGCAAGTTGAGGAAACGATCGATGTCGTCGAAGTAGACCGACAGGACGAGGTCAAGGTCGTCGTCGCGCACATCGACCCAGAAGGCATCGAGCTCGTCGTCGTTCCAGGGTTCCACCAGCTGCACGATCTCGGCCCCACTGATGGACACCTCGCCCCCGGCGTCCAGATCGCGCTCGAGCCGGGGCGCCACGCCGGGGTCGGGGTCGACCACCGGGACCTTCAGGGCGCTGTCTTCGGTGAACGCCGCGATGAGCATGTCGGGCAGGAAGTGCCACAGGCCCGCGCAGCCGCAGCAGCAAGCCAGGGATCCGAGCAGCGCCAGCACCAGGAGGAGCAGCATCCAGCGGAAGTTCTTCTTGTTGGCCATAGACAGGCTCCGTACGGGCGTCGAGGGGCGGGGGGATGATAGCAAACCCGAGCCATGGAGAACTTCCCCCTACCCATTCCTGTGATGTGGAGCATCGTCATCACGGGCGTGATCGTGGCCCTCGAGGCCGCGGGTTGGTTCATCCTGACCCCCCGCTACGCACGCCTGCTGCCCCTGCGGCGCCCGGCTCCGGTGGGGCTACCCACACCCCAGGGCGACCAGCTGACCCAGCCCGCCCGGGGCCGAGGTGAGTACGTGGCCTGGCGCTGGGACCCCGGCTCCCGCTCCCTGTTGTTCCGACGCCGGCTCGAGCCAGGCCGCAAACCCTACTGCATCGGCCGCCTCCACCTGGACGCCACGGGGCGCTGGACCCTGAGCTGGGCCCCCTTCCCGTTCTTCGCGTGGCCCGCCGCCACCGCCGCCTGGTTCGTGCTCCTGGTGGGCCTGGGATGGGCCCACACCCCCGGCGGTGGCGTGATGGTCTCCGTGGCCACAGCGATCTTCCTGGCCGTCGTGCTGGCCAACCTGGCCCTCAGCCGCGCCGCCTTCGACCGCAAGGTGTGGCCTGAAGCCCAAGAGCAGCTCCGGGGCTGGCTGGAATGAGCGCGGCGCAGAACCCGGACTCGGACACCCCCACGGCACGGCGCAGGCTCAGGTCCGTGCTGATGGCCATCGGCGGTGACGGGCTGCTACCCATCACCCTGGCTCTGCTAGCGCTGGTGGTCACCGCGTTTCCCTTGGTCTCGGCCCCCGGCAGCCTGGTGGCGGCGGACTTCTACGATCTGCAGCCCCAGGACTGGAACGGTACGGTCTGGTTCTACGGCTGGGTCCAGCAAGCCCTGGCGCGCGGGGTGCCCATCTTCACCCCGGACATCGTCTGTCACCCGGCGGGAATGGCCCTGGGCAACAACTTCCCCAACTGGGTGGACGCCATCATGGCGGCACCGCTGTTCGCGCTGTTCGACTTTCCCTTGTCCTACAACCTCTTCACCCTGTCGATCCCGGTGATCAACACCCTGGCGGCCTACTTCGCGCTGCGGGCATGGACCCAGCACCGCCTGCTCGCGGGGCTGGCCGCCGTGCTGTACGGCTTCAACGTCTACACATTCGAAGAGATCTCCCTGGGACGCACCAGCACCGCCCTGCACATGGTCATCCCCCTGTTCGTCGGCTGCTGGACCCGGGCCCTGAGGACGCGCCAGCGCGGGTGGATGGCCTGGGCCACCGCCGCCGGATTCGCCGGGGCCCTGAGCGTCTACTACCACCCCTACTTCGCCCTGGGCTGCGTGCTGCTGGGTGTGCTCATGGCGCTGGGCGCCGGGGTGCTGCCCGCCCGGGGCGTCGGCCGGGTGCGGCCGCTGCTGGCGGGCCTCGCGGTGCTGGCCATCAGCCTGTTCCTGTCGGGCCCCTACCTGTACCAAGCGGGCTACCTGCAATCGAGGGTGCCCGGGGTGCAGGCGGGGTCCCAGTCCCTACCGCAGGCCACGCAGGCCCCCTGGAGCCCCGCCGTGTGGCGCTTCCTGGCCCAGGACCTGGGCGACCGACTGTCCGGGAACCCCGGCGACGCGAAGGCCCCGCCCCCCACCCAAGCCACCCTCGAGCGCAAACGCCTGGAGATCCAGTCGGCGTCCCTGCCGGCGGACTTCCCGCTGTGGGGGACCAGCCGCACCGTCAGCGGCGGCGCATGGGCCCTGGGGGCGGTCTTCCTGGGCATGGTGCTGGCGCTGGCGCTGGCGCTGACCACGGGCAAGCGAGGGTTGGGCTGGGCCTTGGCCGGACTCACACTGTGGCTCTTGGGCATGGGCCCCTGGATGGCGTGGAGCACCGGCTCCCACGTCCTGCTGGTGGAGCTGCTGGGGCACACCATCCCGCTCCCGTTCCATGCCCTGGCCGCCCCCCTGGCCGAGTGGAGCGGCTTCATCAAGCCCATCCGGTTCTACCCCCACTTCCTCCTGACCGTCGTGGTCTTGCTGGTGCTGGGGACCGACGCCCTGCTGGCCCGCCTGCACCGCCACCTGCAGCAGAGCCCACGGGCCGCACGCTGGCAGCTCGCCACCGCGCTGTGCGTCCCCATCGCCATCTGCGCGCCCCGCCTGGTGGGCCTCGGCGACGGGGTGGCGACCTACCACAACCTCGAGCCCTGGCAGCCCAGCGCCTACCTCGAGCAGCTGGGCAGCCAGCCCGACGGCGGAGCCATCATCGAGCTTCCCCTGGGCAGCGGCCACAGCCTGGGCCCCCTGCAGCTGGTGCACCACCGAGCCAGGGCGGACAACATGGCCGACGATCTCGACGCCCTCACCGCCGGACGGCTGCCCAGAGACGGCTGCCTGGCCACCGGATTCGTCCAAGGGCTCTGGGGCTTCGGCTGCACCTACACGGACACCGCACCCGCATACACCAAGGGCGCGCCCCATCCCCGACCCGCCAGCGCCGTCGGCGAGGTCTTCACCGGGCCACTGCTGCGGCAGGCCATCGGCCGCGGCTTCGAGCACCTGGTGGTCTATCCCCAGGCCTATCGAGCGCTGGACCAGCGCGGGGCTCCACAGCTCCGCTGCGATGGGCAGGCGGTGGTCACCGCCATCTCCCAGGTCTTGGGCCCACCGGCCCATCAGGACGACCTGCTGGTGGCCTGGGAGCTCCGTGCCCCATCGCACCACGCAGTGGAGGCCTCGGGCGAGAGCGGGAATCCCCAGGGAAAACAGGATACGGCGCCGAAGTAACTCACAACAGAGATACGCCATGCGCCCCGCCCTCCTGATCGCCCTGACCTTCGCCCTGGGTTGCCCGAACAAGCCCGAGGACACCAAGCCTCCCACGGACGACACAGGTGCGCCCCCCGACTCACCGCCGGGCGACACGGGGGATCCCTCTCAGGGCTTCACCGCCACCACCGAGGTGCTCGACGGCAGCGCGGGCACCATCATCCTGTCGTTCACCCCCGTCCAGCAGGGCGCCACCCCGACGACCTTCACCGTGGCCGCCGGCGAGACCTTCAACACCGACTCCCTGGCCGACGGCGCCTACGGCCTGCGCGCCTGGCTGGACGAAGACGGCGACGAGACCTGGGACGGCACCTGGACCGGAGACGGAGAACCCACGGCGGTGATGGGTGTGAGCGTACCCGAGGACAATCTGCACATCGCCCTGCGGCGCGGTGTGCCCACCCCGATCCTCGACGACGATCCCGAGCTCATCGAGCTCTACTACGCGGCCTGGGGCTTCGCCGAAGAACACATCATGTCCGGCAGCGCCGACAACGGCTTCGCCGACTGGTTCATGGACGAGGCCTTCACCGAGCTCATCTTCCAGTGGGACAGCTGCTTCATGGTGCTGTTCGGGATCAACGGCCTGGACGCGTTCCCTGTGATGCCCACCATGGACAACTTCTACGGCGCCCAGCAAGACGACGGCTACATCTGCCGGGTGGTGGACGAGCTGGACGGTCAGGCGCTGTCCGACGGCAGCGACGACGCCGAACCCATGGTCAACCCTCCCTTGTTCGCCTGGGCCGAGCTGCGCTACGCCCAGCGCAGCGGCGACCTCTCCCGCCTGCCCCGGGTGCTGCCGGTGCTGGACACCTACGCGGGCTGGCTGGACACCAACATCCGCACCGAGCCGGGCCTGTACTACACGTCCCTGCTGGGCTCGGGCATGGACAACGCACCCCGGGACGAAGCCTACGACGCCTGGGTGGACCAGAGTGCCCAGGTGGCCATGGCTCGCCGCAACATGGGTGACCTGTACACCCTGCTGGGGGACCACGGCAGCGCCACCACCCAGTACGACGCCGCCGAGCTGGCCTGCGAGGGCGTGCGCGAACACACCTGGGATGCCGACGAGGGCTGGTTCTTCGACCTGGACCAGGACGGCGCGTTCCTCGAGCAGAAGACCCTGGCCGGGGTCTGGCCCCTGCTGGCGGGCTGCGCCACCCCCGAGCAGCAGGCGGCGGTGATCGCCCACCTGCAGGATCCCGCCGAGTTCTGGCGGGTGCACGTGTTCCCCAGCACCGCCGCCGACGCCGAGAGCTATGACCCCTACGGCTACTACTGGCGCGGTGGGGTGTGGGCGCCCACCACCTACGCCACCATCCAGGGCCTGGTGGAAGCGGGCCGCCGGGATGTGGCCCGGGCCGCCGCCGACAACCACCTGCGCAACCTGCTGCAGGTCTACACCGACTTCGTGGGCTCACCCGACGAGCTGTCCAAGGAAGCCCGCGGAGACGGCTCGAACACCCTGTGGGAGCTGTACGCCCCCGACCACGTGAAGCCAGGCACCCGCTGGGACGCCAGCCTGCTGGGCCGCCAGGACTTCGTGGGCTGGTCGGGCCTGGGCCCCATCGCCCTGCTGCTAGAGCAGGTCATCGGCCTCGAGGCCGACGCCCCCGCCGACACCCTCACCTGGCACCTGCACCGCACCGACCACCACGGGGTCGAGGGCTACCGCGTGGGCGATCAGCTGGTGGACCTCCAGGTGGCGGCCCGTGGGGACGCCCAGGATCCCGCCACGATCACCATCACCACCACCGACGCCATGGTCCTGCAGATCGAGACCGCCGGCTCCTGGTGGCGCTTCGAGATCGACGCCGGTGAACACAGCCTCGAGGTGGACCCCTCCAGCGCCGTGCTGGCCGCGGACACCGTCCCCGGCGGGCCCTTCGCCGGCTACGCCGTGCTGGGCAACGGTGGCATCTCGACGGTCTACAGCGACGATGACGGCAGCGGGGATCCACCCGGGGTCCTCCACCTGTACCGCGACGACTTCGCCACCGACCTGCTCGAGCTGGGCCAGACCCTGGTGGGCCAGGATGGTGCGCGGGTGACCCAGCGGGCCGTGGGCCTCGATCCCTTCTTCGCCGCCTACACCCAGGTGCCCCTGCCCGACGGTGGCGTGCTGGCTTGGCGAGCCTTCGTGGGCGAACAAGACGCAGTGGTGATGCAGGGCGCCCTGGTGGCGCCGGAAAGCACCGGCAGCTCCGCGACCGTCGCACCCTTTGTGCAGCTGCGGGAGCAGGTCCACATGGACGGCGATCTGGACTGGGCCGAGGTGGGCCGGGACGACACCAGCGGCGCACTGTGGGCCGAGCTGACCGACGGCAGCGCCATCACCATAGGGGCGAGCCCCGACCCAGGAGCCTGGCAGGTAGGCGCCATCAGCGTCGACCCTGTGGCAGGTGGACTGAGCGGCACCATCGAACAAGGCCGGCAGCTGGTCTTGGCGGTGGAACTCGAGGCCGCGGCCGGTGAGGTCCAGCCCTTCCGTTGGGTCATCGCCACCGGCGACGATCCCGCCGCCGCCACGGATCTGCTCGACCGCTTGCTCACCGCCACCGATCCCCTGTCCGACGCAGAGACCCACTGGGCGGGCTGGGCCCCGGAGGCCCTCTGCACGGGCGAGCGCTGTGAGAGCGCCGCGGCCAACCTCTACGCCGCCCGGGCCTCGAACCTCGCCGGCGCCGTACCCGCCGATCTCACCGGCCAGTTCGTCACCAACGACCGCCCCCAGCTCTACCCCCGGGACGCCCTGATGGTGGCCCGGGTCTTCGAGCACACGGGCCACAGCGACGAGGCCTGGGAGATCGTGCGCTTCTGGCTGGACTCCGCCATCGAGCAGCCCGAGCCCGGCGAGTGGTACGCCCGCTACGATGCCCTGGGGCGCGGGGTCGACGGTGGCTCCGGCGCCGCCTACGACGTGGCCGAGTGGGACAGCAACGCCTACCTGGCCAGCCTGGTGGATCGCCTGGGTCCCGAGGGTCTGAGCGCCGACGAGCGCACCGAGCTGCTGGACGGTCTCGACTTCCTGGTGGACCACCAGGACGCGGACGGCCTGTGGAACGAAGGCGGCATCATCGAGTGGGAGGGCCGCCTACCCGCCACCACCATGTCCAACCACACCGGCCTGGTCGCCGGCGCCCGCATAGCCGACGGCTGGGGCGAGGCCGGCCGGGCCGAGAGCTACCGCGCCGCTGCGGGCTACCTGCGCGGGGGACTGCTGGAGCTGCTGGTCTGGGACGGGGTCTACCTGGCGGATGAACGTGAGGACGGGCTGTTCTACGACACCAGCCTGCTCTTCGGCCCCGCCTGGGGCTTCCCCGCCGATCCGGTGCTGGATGGCACCTGGCGCTGGATCATGGACAACGCCCGCGCCCATGGCGGCGGTGTCCGCTACTTCGACGGCCTGGGCTACGGCCAGGACCTGTTCGGCTTCACGACCTCGGCCACCGCCCAGTACGCCGCCACCATCGGCGAGACCGGGGCGGCCGAGGAGCTCCTGGACTGGATGGGCGCGTTCTCGAACCGCTACGGCCTGTTCCCCGAGCGGGTCTACGCCGACGGGTCGGGGGCCGCCGAGGCCTCGCCCCTGTCCTGGTGCGCCGCCGAGACCGCCATGGGCATCCTGCGGCTGGAGACTGTGCAGGCCATGGACGCCGTGCCCACCGTGGACGGCATGATCGACGCCGCCGAGTACCGGCACCAGGGCGCGGCGGCCATGGATCACGACGGTTCGGCCGACGAAGCCGACGACATGGTGGCCCTTTACGCCTTGCGCGATGGCAGCGATCTGTACCTGGGCCTGCAGCTTGCCGGCCCACCGGCAGACGCCCACGCCGACACCCGCTGGGTCATCTACCTGGCCCAGGACGGCGGACCGGTGGATGAGGTCGAGACCCCCGCAGGTCAGCCCCTGAGCTTCCGGGCCGAGCCCGACCAGATCCCCGGCGGGATCGCCCCTGCGGCGTTCCTCCCCGGCGACTGCCTGCACGCGTCCGAGGTGGGGGTCGGCACCGACGCCATGGAGGCACGGCTGGACCTGACGAGCTTAGGGCTCGATGCCAGCCCCACCCAGATCATCATGGTGAAGCTGGACGCCGACGGCGGTGAGGCCCTGCTCCCCGCCCACGGCTCCCTGCTCAGCGACGGCGACGACGGCACGGTCCTGGTGACCTTCGCGGTCGACGCCAGCGCCATGGCCGTAGAGATCGACGCGGGCGCGTCGGTCACCTTGAGCGGTGACCGCAGTGCGCTGGGTGCGTGGGTGGGCCATGCAGTGGAGCTGTTCGACGATGGCGCCGGCATGGATTTGGTGGCGGGCGACGGTGTCTACACCGTGACCGTAGCCACGGAGGCCGGTGGTGCGGTGTCCTACAAGTACCTGCTGGGCGACCCCAGCGATCCCAGCTGGGAGGGCGTGGAGATGGAGGGGGACGACCGGGTGCTGTGGGTCGAGGATGTCGATGGCAGCGGGCGGGTTCGGGTGCTGGATGGGTTTGGGGAGGCCGGAGGAGCGCTGCTGGACCCCTAGGGTTCTACGACATCCCAGCGCCGACTTGCGTAGCGTCTTGGGCTTCCACCGCGGAGTTGTTGGCGAAAGGGCGCCGTTCGAATCCAAGCGATGGGCCAGGTGCGAACCAGCGAACGAGCGTTCGACAACGGACAGCCTCCCTTGCATGGACGCGCGGAACTCAGAGCCACCACTTTCAGCCCTTGCGTAGCTGCTTGATGCGCATTCGGTTCCGCGAGTCGTCGACCAGCGTCGCCAGCCGCCGCTCTCGGGTCTCCTCACGCTTCGCGCTCGTCACCCACCGTGCTGCGTGCCTGCGGTAGCCGGGCGGTTGCTCTTGGTAGAACTCCCAAGCGCCCGCGGTCTCCTTGAATCGAGTTACCATCGGGTTCGTCAACGCTCCGTCGATCTTGGCTGTCGCGTAGCCACTATCGGGGTGCACATCCTTGAAGGCGAAGGCAGCGAGACCCTCAGCTGTCATGCGGCCTTCCGCGGTGAGCCGTTCGACGAGGTCGATGTTTCTTTGGCTCCAGACGCTCGTCGATTTCCGAGGTGTGAAGCGAATCATGAAACTCTCGTCGTCGCGAGACTTCCGGATCCCGTCAATCCAACCGTAACAAAGCGCTTCATCGACTGTGTCTTCCCAAGTCACGGAGGACTTGTTCGTCGCCTTTTTGTAGTAGCCCACCCAGAGGTGGTCGGTCGTTGCGTGTTGCTCTTCGAGCCACGCCCGGAAGTCGGCGGGTGCGGGGAAGAAGGTCGGTGTGTGCTCGGACATGCTCGACTCTCGAGAGGAAGAGAACTGACTCCACGCGGGAATGTTATCGCACCACCAACCCCGTGGGCCCAACGTTTTGGCGATTTGCTGCGAGTCGCGCGATAGCCCGCAGGGCCGTATGCAACGACGGCAGGATCGGCCTGTTACACCGCGCCCACCTACGCCGCGTGCTCCGACCACGGCGTGATCTGCGCCAACACATCGGCCAACCGCTCCTCCGCCACCTCCGTGTCATAGGCCACCTGGGCGCGGAGCCAGTACCCGTTGGAAAGGCCGAAGAAGCGGCAGAGCCGCAGGTCGGTGTCAGCGGTGATGGTGCGCTTGCCCGCGACGATGTCGCCAATCCGCTGCGGGGGGACGCCGATCTCTTTGGCGAGACGGTAGCGGGTGATTCCCATCGGGTTCAGGAACTCCTCCATCAGAAGTTCACCGGGGCTGACTGGTGCGAGCTTGATCATGGTGGTTTTCCTTAGTGGTAGTCCACGATTTCGACGTCTTCGGCTCCAGCCGTTGTCCATCGAAAACAGAGGCGAAATTGCTGATTGATCCTGATGCTGTGCTGACCCTCTCGGTCTCCTTTCAGCGCCTCGAGGCGGTTTCCCGGAGGAACGCGGAGATCCTGTAGACACCCAGCGATCTGGAGCTGCCGTAGCTTCCGGCGGGCGACCGATTCGATGTTCACGAATCGCTTGACCCGCTTTCTGCCAACGAGCTTCTCAGTTTCTGAGCACTTGAAGGATACGATCATGTCACATGTTAATGCCGCGCGTTATTAACGGCAAGCGTTAATACGTGCGTGACATGAAGTCGCCCGTCGCCAAGGTCGCTGCGGCGGTGTAACTCATAGCGCAAAGTAACAGCCGCGAGACTCGCAGGGTCCCTCGGCAGCCCGGGCCGCTGTTTCTATGCGCCGTTGAACGAGCCCTTCGCCACCATGGGTCGCCCTATGGGGGAAAAGGGGCCGCCTGTGTCGTTGTGTGGTCCGTGTGGTTGTCCAGGACGGCGTCCCCGGCACATTCCCGCCCCGCGAACGGGGTCCGCCTGCGAGTAGTGGACCGTGCCGGTAGCGCTCGAACAAGTTGACCTCGAAGGAAGAACGCAGCAGTGCTGTCCCAAGGGTGATGGGCGCTCGGCTCTGGGGATTCGGGGGTAGGCCAATGGTCATGGTGGCGCCCTGGCGATCCGAACCACGCCGCCTGCCAGGACGAAGACGCGGTGGGTCCGATGGCTGCTACAGGCGTAGCAGCGCCATGAGGCTCTCCCGGTCGCCTGTCGCGCCTCGTCTTTTTGTTCCAGGTCGGCGACTTCGCTGTGCTGCTGTTCGTGCTCATCGCCTGCCAGCACGAGCAGCTCGCGGGCAGCCTCGAGTCGGACCTTGGCGTTGCCTGGTGCATACAGCCCGTAGTAGCGCACCCTCCGAAACGACTTGGGCAGCACGTGGTTCAGGAATCGCCTGACGAACTCGGGGCCGTGGAGGACGAGTGGACCCTTCCGGGTGGCCATGGTGACGGTGGCATCGGTGATGGCCAGGACCCTGGAGTCGGCGATGGCGACACGCTTGACGTGGCGGGCGAGATAGCCGACGACGTGCTCGACCGGCCTGCCCTTGGGGGCCTCGACGTGCACCACCCAACGCGCGTGCTTGTTGGACAGCCTCCGGGTGGTGGCGCGGAACGCGCTCTCGGCCTGGCCGGGCTCCCCGAGCACGTCGAGTTGTCCCCGTTCGAAGGCATCGACCAACTCTTCGGTGAAGCGACCACGGAACATCTCGCCCATGACCTTGTGGTCGAAGAGCCACTTCGGGCCGAAGCTCACCCACCGAGCTCCGTCCTGGTGCAGGCCGCCAGCAGTGACCAGGCTGTGGATGTGGGGGTGGTAGCCCAGGTCGGACTTCCACGTCCTCCAGACCGGGTGGCATCACCGCCAGCACGCCCAGCCTGGACTGCAGGCGCTGCTCAGCCAGATCCCGCAGGACGCTGGCGGCGACGCGGAACATCAGCGTGTAGACCAGCTTCTGGTTCGCCATGGCGATCCCTCGCAGTTCTGCCGGCAGGGTGAACACGACTGCTACACAGCGTCCTGGAAGTGGGGTGTGGGCGGCATCTTGGCCTGGCGGGCGTCGAGCCACGCCCCGGTCGCAGGACCTTGGCACTGGGGGCTGTGCCGGTCGAGGCACGAGTTGTAGACCGGCCGTGTGGTGCCGCAGTCCTCGCAGGCGAACAGGTGCGCCCCCGCCGCCGCGGTGCGTCAGGTGAGAATGCGGTTGAGCACATGTCTGCGTCTGGGGCTGGGCGGACGGCGAGCCAGAAGGGCACCCCCATGGCGCTCGAGCGCCACGAGGATCCTGGACCTGGAGCGACCCGCCGCCCGCCCGGTCCCGCAGGACCGGGCCGGTGCGGACACCG
>Ga0307987_1000635_pt1 | contig 20744 bp, 17 predicted proteins | sample EllFjometagen181_FD_203157 | JGI IMG/M metagenome (GOLD analysis project Ga0307987, IMG submission 203157) | Marine microbial communities from Ellis Fjord, Antarctic Ocean - #181 | ecosystem: Environmental > Aquatic > Marine > Unclassified | place: Southern Ocean | collected 2014-10-08 | reverse complement strand
GCCCCCGACATCGAAGGTATGAGCCTGGCCCTGAACAACACCGGCGACCAGCTCTCCCTGTACGACGGCGGGGTCGAGGCCGACTTCGTGGCGTGGGAGAGCTTCGTGGCGGGCTGGCTCATCACCGCGCCCATCGGGGACGCCATCGAGCGCACGGATCCCGCGGTGGATACCGACACCGTCTCGGACTGGAGCGTCACCTCGCCTGCCCAGCCCTGGGGCGGGGCGGTGAGCGACTGCGGCAACGGAACCTGCGACGCTGGCGAGGACTGCACCAGCTGTGCTGCGGACTGCCCGGGCAAGACCGGGGGCAAGCCCTCCAAGCAATACTGTTGCGGCAACGGCATCTGCGAGAGCGCCGGCGAGGACGCCGCGAGCTGTCCGATCGACTGCGGCGGCTGACTTCGTCGTTCCCTGGAAACGAAAGCCCGCTTGGCGAAAGCGGCATGGCCACTCCCGAGGTGATGGCCTCCACGACTTGGCGCACGCCGCCCAGGCCGAGCTGCGTAAACCCCTCTGCCCCTTGCGCTGGTTCGCCGAGGAAGTCCACAACCAAAAAGCCCATCCGAACTGAATCAGAGGGGCTCTCTGGTGGGGGATACTGGACGACGTTCGAAATTTCTGGGTCGATGCTCGCGGCAGGACCTAGGAGCACCGAGCTTCTGTCCAGCGACTGGCGCCGGAGAGTTGACAGGTCGGGAACCGTGACCTACGCGAGTTCCAATCCATCCCAAGATCGCGGGGTTTCCGATGCGCCACGGCCTCCTTCTCCTTGTGCTCGTTGCCTGCCAGCCCTTGTCGCCTGAGACGTCCGTGATCCTCCCAGTGCTGGGGGACGGCCCAGCTCCTCCCTCTCTCGAGACGACTCCTGCCACCACCTTGTCCGGCCCGGACGGGGGGTGGTTCGGTGTGTTCGTGGCTGCTGCCGGCGATGTCAACGCCGATGGCTACGCGGACGTGATCATCGGTGCGTATGGGGTCAACAGCACCGCTGGCGCTGCCTATGTGTACCACGGGTCGTCCGGGGGGCTGGCGTCCTCTCCCGCGTCCTCGTTGTACTATCCAGGCACGGCGAGTACGGGGATGTTCGGCTATGGGGTCGGCGGTGCCGGCGATGTCAACGGGGATGGGTACGATGACGTCATCGTAGGCGCCCGTGGCTCCCAGTCCAGCTCGACGGTGGGGGAAGCCTATGTCTACGCTGGCTCGTCTTCGGGCGTGGACACCAGCTACCTCGCGAGGCTCGTTGGCACGGTTGGGGGGGGTAACTTCGGGCAGCGAGTCTCAGGCGCCGGTGACGTGGACGGTGATGGCTACGACGACGTGCTGGTGGGCGCCTATGGTGAAAACGATGACGGCAGCTTCTACCTGTTCAGCGGCTCGGAAGAGGGGCCTGACAACAGCAGGTACACCAAGGTGACCCGGGGCACCGGTTCGTACTTCGGCTACGACCTCTGCGGTGCCGGGGACATGAACGAAGACGGCTTCGCGGACATCCTGGTTGCAGACTACTTCGGGGCCTACCTGGCCTGGGGCTCGGAGGACGGCCCGTCGGCCGACGCCCTCGTGGAGCTCGACGCTTCTCGTGGTTTCGCCTCCACCAGCGCGGGGGATGTCAACGGGGATGGAATCCTCGACCTCGCCGTGGGGATGTACGAGAGCGGCAAGGTCGATCTATTCCTGGGAGCCCCCGACGGGCCCGCCACGAGCCCCTCATCGACCCTCACCGCGGGCGATCAGTTCGGTTGGGCGGTGTCCATCGCCGGTGACCTCGACGCTGACGGCTACGCTGACCTGCTGGTTGGCTCCCTCGAAGAAGACGATGGGGACGGTCGCGTCCAGGTATTCGCTGGGGGCGCGGCGGGCGTAGAGGCCGAATCGATCGTCAGGATCGACGGCGGCACGGGAGCAGAGTTCGGGCGCTCGGCGGCGATCGTGGGTGATGTCAACGGTGATGGCATCGATGATGCCCTGGTGGGCGCCATGGGCCAGGCCCGCGCCTACCTGTACCTGGGTGGCCGGGACGCTGACGGTGACGGTCATCCCGAGTCCAGCGACTGCGACGACTCCAACCCCGAGGTGTTCCCCGGCGCAGTGGAGATCTGCGACAGCGTGGACAATGACTGCGATGGCACCGTGGATGGCAGTGACGCCACGGACGCCACCGCGTGGAACGCCGATGGTGACAATGACGGGTTCCGTTCGGAGACCGACGTGGTCACCGACTGCGAGGCCCCCGACGGCTATGGTGCGGGTGAAGCGCCGTGGGACTGTGACGACACCGATCCAGACAGCTATCCGGGGGCCGAAGAGGTTCCAGGTGACGGCATCGATCAGGACTGCGACGGTGAGGACGAGCCGGGCCCTGGGGACAGCCAACCGTTGATCGGCGACTCTGGTGATGAGTCGGACAGCGGCACAGGAACAGGGGGGGGCAAGGAGAGGGGCTGTGCAGCCCTTCCTTCTCCATCAACTCCCGGCGGCGGGCTCGCGGTGGTCTGTGCTGCGATGCTGGCGGTGGTCACCTGCCGTCGGTCGCATCGTTTTGGTGGACGCTGACACCCTGTCCTGCTTCCAGTGCGTATTCGTGCTCAATTCTCAGGCGACGGTTCTCTCGTCGAAGGTCCCGCAGTTCGGAACGCTATCCGTTCAAAGGGGGCAGGGTCAGGCGGTAGCTGGGCGTGGGGTGTCTTTGTGGCGCGCGCTTTCGAGAGAGCCCTGCTGGCCGAGGCCGCGCGGCCAATCAGCATTCGTGGGCGTCCGCGTGGTCCAGAAACCCCGGCAGTGCGACCCCACGAGATTCCCGGGATCGGCGGTCCGCAAGCCCTGGTCCACCGCTGGTCCGAATCCACCACCTTCTGCCGCACCCGCCTGGGTACTACGGCGTGCTTGACTCCCTCAACTGCCGCCGGTGATCAGGACTTTTCTCTGCCGTGTACAGAGCTATGGCGAACGACAGGCGTTGGTCTCTTGATTCCAGCGGGCCGTCCAACGAGGAAAACGGGAATACAGCCCAGGGCGACGACGCCGGCAGCGCCAGCACTCACCAGGAACAGCCGGCCGAGGCTGACGCCAGCCGACAGCAGTGGTGCCGTTACGAGTGGACTCAGCAGCTGGCCAAGGAATATCGCTGTCGTCAGGAATCCGAGCGCCTTGCCACGCTGTGAGGCTGGTACAAGCTGCGAGGTCCACAGGTTCGAGTTTGGCATGAGCAGTCCCACGGCTGCCCCAAATACGACCAGGCCCGCTATCACACCGCTCCACGAGCCTGCCCATCCGAGCACCGCAAGCCCAGGGACCATCATGGCAAAGGTGAGGACGAGAACACCTGCAGAGCCCAGCCGTCGCTGGATCCGACTGTACAGGAACGCGCTAGTCGATGAGACGACGGTCATCAGCCCCAGACTGAGACCGATCCGCATCCCGTCCGCCGCCATGCGATGGTCCAGTAGGAAAGGCAGCTGTACCGGAACGAGGTAGAAGAACAGCATGCCTACCAGGGCCGCTGCAGACACCAGCAAGACCGATCGGGGCAGCCTGACACGCGCCTGTGTCGTCTGGACGTGCGGGCGATCCGCCGGTAACGCGAGCAAGACGGCAGGGACGAGTCCAAAGCCGATGGCATAGACGGCAAAGGGCCACCTCCAGGAGATGTCCGACAGCCAGCCGCCAAGAACCATGAAGACGATACCGCCCAGCCCCATGAAGGCCGCCTGGACCCCCATCAGCCGCCCCCTGGCTTCCCCCGACGCGAGATCCGCGATCAACGTGGTGGCGGCCACCATCACCGCCGCCACGCCAATTCCAAGCACAAGGCGCCCGGCCAGGATCAATGGCAAGGTCGGGAGCCACAGGCCGCTGATGCCGCCCAGGCAATAGACGAGCAGGCCCACGAGCAACACGAAGCGCCGGCCCACGCGGTCGATCGCCAGCCCTGCAAGCGGCGCGCCCACCACGACACCCAGCGCATGCATCGTCAAGACCAGACGGACGAGAAGGTCAGCCCCTGGCTGGGCGGCAAAGGCAATGCGCATCGCGGGCAGCCCGGGGGCCACGAGTGTCCCCGCCAGGACCGTGAGGCTACTCGCCAGGAGCAGCACGACGATTGCACCACCTTTCACCGTCGACCCGTTGCCACCGGGCGTTTCTGCTGTGGCGAAGCTCATCTCAACGCTCTCCCTAGCGGGGCTTTGCTGCCCCAGGCCTAGCCCTTGGCGGCCAAGGGCAGGCCCTTGCGCGCGTCCACGTCGTTGCCCCTCAGATCCTCGACCACCAGGTACAGGCAAGGCACCAGCAGCAGGATGATGAAGGTGGCGAAGAGCACGCCGAAGCCCAGGCTGATGGCCATGGGGATCAGGAAGTGCGCGCCCACCGAGGTCTCGAGGATCATCGGTGCCAGCCCGAAGAAGGTGGTCAGCGATGTGAGGATGATGGGGCGCATACGCCGCATCCCGCCGTAGGTGGCGGCCTCGAAGGCGCTGACCCCGGTGGCCCGCTTTCTGTTGACTGCGTCGATGAGCACCAGGGAGTCGTTCACCACCACGCCGCTCAGTGCGATGATGCCCATTATGCTGACGAGGCTCAAAGAGTAGCCTAGCAGCAGGTGGCCCAGCACCGCCCCGACGAAGCCAAACGGGATGGCCGACATGATGATCAGAGGCTGCACGTAGCTGCGGAAGGGGATGGCCAGCAGGCCGTAGATGACGAACAGGGCGACCAGGTAGTTCTTGCCCAGGCTGCCGAACGCTTCCTGTTGGGAGCGTTGCTGACCCACAAATTGCGCGTCGAGTCCGGAGAATTTTTGCACGATCTTGGGCAGCACGTTCTTGGTCAGATCGTCCCGCACTCCGCGGGAGGACTTGACCTGGGCGGTGAGCTCGGCGCTGACGTTGACGATGCGCCGGCCGTCTTCCCGCAGGATGCTGGTGGGGGCGCGGTTTCGGTCGATGTCGGCCACCGAGCCCAGGGGCACGAAGCCGCCCTTGGGGGTGCGGATGCGCAGGGCCTCGAGATCGTGCTCGGAGCTGCGCTGGTCCTTGGGCAGGCGCACCATGACCTTGAGCTCGTTGCGGCCCCGCTGCTCGCGGATGGCCTCGGCGCCGAAGAAGGCCGAGCGAAGCTGGCGCCCCACCTGGGCGGTGTCGAGGCCCAGGCTCTCGGCCCGGGGCAGGGGGTCGTAGTCCAGGCGGGGCTTGCCCGCGGCGAAGCCGTTCTCGACGTTGTACAGCTCGGTGTAGCCGCCCAGGGACTCGGCCAAATCGGCGGCGGCTTGTTCGAGCACGGCGGTGTCGGTGTGGGACAGCTGGACGTCCACCGCCGCGCCGGCGCCCGGTCCCTCCGAGGACTCGAAGGTCACGGCGTCGGCCATGGGCAGCGAGGGGGTGTTGGCGGCCCACAGGGTAGAGAACTCCTGGGAGCTGAAGTCCCGCTGGTCGCCAGGCACCAGGGCCTGCTCGATGGTCACCAGGTGGCTGCCGGACTCGGATGGGCCAAAGCGCTGGGCCGGGCCCTCGCCCATCATGGTGTACATGCCCCGGCTGTGCTCGGGGCCACCCAATTCGGCCAGGGCGCTGTTGGCGGCGTGCTCGAGGGCTTGACGCACCGTGATGGTGTCGGCCATGGGGGCGCCGTAGGGCAGGCGGGCCTGCACCGTCACCACGTCTCCTTCCATGCTGGGGAAGAAGTTGAAGGGCACCACGCCGCTGGCCACCAAGCCCACGGCGACGAAGAAGACGGCCACCCCGGTGCTCAAGCTCAGGTATCTGTGGCGCATCACCACCTGCAGGACCGGGCGATAACGTTGGGCCGTGAAGCGCTCGAGGGCGCCGCTGGCCTTGGTGCTCGCGCCGTCGATGAAACCTGCGATGCCTGTGCGCGGTACGTCCCTGCTGTGGCCCAGGTGGGCTGGCAGCACGAAGAAGCTCTCCACCAGGGAAAACAGCAGCACGGCGCAGACCACGAAGGGGAAGAAGCCGAAGATCTTGCCTATGGTGCCTGGCATGAAGAACAGGGGCGCGAAGGCGGCGATGGAGGAGAGGATCGCGAAGGTGACCGGCATGGCCATCTCCCGCGCTCCCACGATGGCCGCCTCGATGGGCTCCAAGCCCTCCTGCATCCACGCGTAGATGTTCTCGCCCACCACGATGGCGTCGTCCACCACCATACCCAGGGTGACGATGAAGGCGAACAGGGTGATCATGTTGATGCTGAGGTCGGCGCCCGGCATCAGCATGAAGACGCCCATGAAGCTGATGGGCAGGCCCAGAGAGACCCAGAACGCCAGCCGCAGCTTGAGCAACAGGGTCAGGATGACCACCACCAGGATCAGGCCGATGGCGCCGTTCTTGAGCAACAGGGTGATGTGATCGGTGAGCTTCTCCGAGTCGTCGTCCCAGGTGGCCACGTTCACGTGCGGAGGCATTTCGGCCCGGAGCTCTTCGACGTAGGTGCCCACGGCCTCGCTGACCGAGGCTGGTGTCTCGTCGCCCACGCGGTAGGCCACCAGGCGCACGGCGCGCTTGCCGTTGTAGTAGTTGGCCTGGTCGGTGTCAGCGTAGCCGTCGATGATGGTGGCCACGTCGCCTAGGCGTAGGCTGGCACCGCCTGGAGTGCTGCGCAGGGGGATGTCCTCGAAGTCCCGGGTGGTCAGGGCGCGGTCGGCCACGCGCACCAGCACCTCACCCTGTTCGGTCTTCACGCTGCCGCCGGGCAGCTCCATGGAGCCAGCGGCGACGATGCGCGCCACCTCGTCGATGGTCAGGCCCAGGGCCTCCAGCTGCTCGCGGCTGATCTCGATGGACATCTCGAGGGGGGGGACCCCCTGTAGATCCACCTGGGTGATCTCGGGCTTGCTCAGCAAGTCGGCGCGGGCACGCTCGGCCAGGTCGTGCAGCTGTGCCAGCTCCAGATCGGCGGCGATGACCAGCGAGATAACCATGGAGCGGCGGCTGGCCAGGGTGACCTGGGGCTCCTCGGCCTCGAGGGGGAAGACCGTGATGCGGTCCACGGCGTTCTTGACGTCCCCCAGGACCTTGTCCGGGGTGGCGTCCAGCAGCAGCTCTACCGACACGCTGCCCACACCCTCGCCCGAGGTGCTGTTGACACGCTTCACGCCGTCGATGCCGCGCACGGCTTCCTCCACGGCCCGCACGATGCCCTGCTCCACGTCGTCGGGGGTGGCGCCCGGGTACGGGACGGACACCATGACCATGTCCAGGTCGAACTCTGGGAAGACCTCCTGCTTGACCTGCAGGGCGCCCACCAGGCCGCCCACCAGGATGACCAACATCAGCAAGTTGGCCGCGACGGGATTGCGGGCCATCCACGCGATGGGGCCCGTCTTGGTCTCCATGGTCATGGCGCCGCCAACTCGTCAGGCTCGACGTCGCCTTCAGCGTCTGCGACGTCGTCGCCACAGATGGAGCAGCTGTGGCCGTCCTCGTGGAGGGTGACCTCGAGGCCCTCGGCCGCCAGCGCTGGCGGCTCGGGCACCAGGTGGTCGCCGGGCTCGAAGCCGGCACGGCCGAACAGCTCATCCTTGCTGCGCCAGGCCACCTCGAGGCTGCGCTTGGCCAGGTGCTTGTCCGCGGTGACCACCCACACGCTGTCGCCGTCCTGCACGGAGCTGCGGGGCACGGCGGTGATGTCGGCGATGGGGGAGCCTTGCAGCTCTACTTCGACCCAGGCGCCTGGCAGCAGGGGCAGGCCAGCGGTGCCGGCCTCGAGGGGATCGTCCACCAGCACCAGCAGGCGCGCGGTGCGGGCCTGGGGATCGAGCTGGGCGGCCAGACCGGACACCCGGCCCTGATGGGTGGCGGTGGAGCCATCGTCCAGGCGCTGGATCACGGCGACCGACGAGCCCTGCTCGGCGTTGAGGCCGGGGACCTGCAGCAGCGACACCTCAGCCAGGGACAGGGAGATGTTCACCCGCACCCGGTCGGTGCCCACCAGCGTGGCGACGGGGGCGCCTGGGGCCACCACCTGGCCCAGGTCCACCGACTCGTCCAGCACCGTGGCGTTGAAGGGGGCCCGCAGCACGGTGCGCTTCAGGTTGAGCTCGGCCCGCTCGAGGCCCGCGCGGGCCGAGGTCAGGGCGGCCTGGGCATTGGCGAGCTGGGGTCCGCGCAGGGTCAGCCTGGCCTGTTCGCTGGGGATGTCGTTGCCCAGCAAAGCCCACTCCTGACGCGCTGTCTCACCCCGGCCTTCTTCGAGGGCCAGGTTCAGCTCCGCCTGCTTCACAATGGCGCTCTGCTGTTCGATGGCCAGCTCGTAGTCGCGGGGATCGAGCCAGAGCAGTGGCTCACCGGCGGAAAATCGACCGCCAGGTCGAAGGCCCTCGGCCTGGCGAACGACCCTACCGCTCACCTGGGGGACCAGGCCGATGCGCTGATCCGGCTCCACCACGCCACTGGCCTCGATGACCGGCTGGGTGGGACCCGCTTCCACGTCGAGCATCTCAACGTGGGGGGAGGGGCGATCCGGGTTGCCCTTCTCAGTTTGGGGGCGCAGCATGGTCATGGCTGCGGCGATGGCCAAGCCCATCAGGATGACCAGCAGGGGGACGGCGACACGACGGACGCTCATGGGCTCACCTCGGTGGTGGTCGTCCAGCGACCACCCAGGACTTCATGAAGAGAGATGCGGGCGTCCAGCAGGGTGCGCTGGGCGCTGAGCCGCGAGATGAGGGCCTGCTGGTGGGCTTGGAGTGCAGCGAGCACCTGGGGATAGGTGATCAGGCCCTGGAGGTAGTACTCGCGGCTCTGGGTGAAGGCCGCACTTGCCGCCTCCACCTGGCGCTCGGTGGCCTCGACCTGAAGCCGAAATTCCTGCTCCATCACCACGGCGCCCTCGACCTCTTGGACCGCGGTCATGGCGGCCTTGGACAAGGCGTGGGAGGCCGCGGACTGGGCGGCGCGGCTGGCCTGGACACCGGTGTGGGCGCCGCGGGCTTGCCACAGGGGCACCGAGACCGAGCCGGAGACGCTCCAGGTGTCGATCTCCTTGGTCTCGTCAGTGACGAAGTACTGGCGCCCGCCCTGGGCGCTGATGCCGAGCGTGGGTAGGAAGCCTCGCAGGGCGGAGCGGGCGCTGGCGTCGCTGGACGCGTAGCGGGCCATGGCAGCCCGCAGGTCGGGACGGTTCTCCACCAGTTCGGCAGGGATACCGGTGCCGGGCGTGGGGGGTACCTCGGGCAGGGCGCTGGGCAGGGCGGGGAGCTGCTGGAGATCGGGCTGACCCAGCAGCACCAGCATGGCGCGCTCGAGCTGGAAGCGTGCGGCTCGGATGGAGGGCAGCTGGGCTTCGGTGGCGGCCAGCTGCTGACGCTGCTGCAGTACGTCCAGGCCGGACAGCTCGCCTTGGGCGTAGCGCTCTTCGGTGAGCGCCAGCAGGTCAGCCACCAGGTCGCACCGGTCCTGGAGTAGGATGAGCTGGGCCTGGGTGGCCACCAGGTCGTACCAGGTGCTGGCGATGGCGGTGCCGATGCCCAAGGCTGCGGCATCGCGGTCGCCGGCCGCGGCGTCAGCGTCGAAGCGCTCGGCACGCCATGAGAGGATCTGGCCGCCCCAGATGTCGGGTTGCCAGCTCAAGCCGAGCATGGCCGATGCGGTGGTGTAGGTCTCGGGCGTGTCGTCGCTGGCAGGGGCGCCGCTGCTGGCGCCGCCGAACTGGAAGCCCAGGGAGTCCATGGGGCTGGTGTTGCTGGACAGGTTGACCGAGGCCACCGGAGCCAGGGCAGCGCCGGCCTGGGCGGCCATGGCCCGGGCGGCGGCGACCGAGGACTGAGCTGCGGCCAGGTCGTGGTTGTTGGCCAGGCCCAGCTCCACGAGCTGGGCCACCGTCGGGTCGTCCAGGCTGCGCCACCAAGGTTCGCTTGCTTGCTCGCCCTGGATCTCGTGGTCGTAGCGGAGATCGTCGTCGGGGAGCCAGGGCTCCGGCGGGGCAGCGATGGTGGCGGCCAGCAGGGTGAGGCCGAGCAGGGCTGCGCTCATGCGTCACCGCTCGAGGGGTCGAGGCCACGCCAGATGATCTCGATCAAGGGTTCGATCTCGGGAGCGAGCTCGGCGGCCTGTTCCTTACCGTTGGCGTACTCGAGGAAGGCCTGCAGGTTGAGGGCTCCCAGCAAGGTGTAGGCGGCGGCTTCGGTGTCGCAGTTGCGGATGCGGCCGGCTTGTTGGGCGCGCAGCAACCAGCCTGCCAGGGACGTGTGGACCATCTGGGGTGGGAAGGGCCGACTCTTGGCGCAGCTTGGCGGACCGTGCCCGGCCGAACGCAGCTGGGCGATGCGGGGGAGCAGCCGCCCGAAGAAGTTGCGAATCCGCACGCCCAGATCCAGGAGTTGTACGGGGATCGGGCGTTCATCCGGGTCGTCAGCCAGCCAGTCCAGCAGCTCTTTGACCATCTCGGGGCCGGGCCGCAGGGCCGCCAGCAGGAGATCTTCCTTGGTGCCGAAGCGCTTGAAGAGCGCCGCCTGGGAGACCCCCAGGCGCTTGGCGATGACGGTGGTGGACACCGACGCGCCCTGCTCGATGAAGCACTCTCGGGCGGCCTCGAGGATCTGAGCGTCGCTGACCTGGCGGGGTCTAGCCATGGGGGCCTCGCGATGGTAAGTAATCGGCTTGTTCAACTGTTTTGGGCTCCAATGGAAGCGTCCATGACACCGCCATCGTCGTCGTCCCCTGTGTTCATGTGCCTCGAAAGAGGTGCGGCGACGACTCTGCCTTGCCACCAACATTGCTACCCGTCGCCTGCTGCCGTAAAAGGGTCCCGTCCAACGGGAACCCACTTGTACAGGCAGCCTGCTTTCTGGGCCGCAGTGCCTCGAGCGACGCGCAGAGAGGGGGTTCGGTGCCCGAGGTGGCCTTTCCTGGAGCCAGCGGTCCCGAGGCGCAGAGTCCCTGGCCGCTATGTCGAAGTTCGATGAACAACGGCCGGGCAGGCGCGCTTCCTATGGTTGGTAGTGCGCTTTACCCGGCGTCCTGCATGGGGCAGCGTGTCCGCGGAGTGCTGTCACTCCCCACTGTCGAGCACCGTGGACGCTGGGCGCAGCACGACCCGCGCACCGAAGTGGTCGTTGCCGATGAATGGGTAGACCGGGAAACGATAGGCCGTTCGGGTCACCTGTTCGTGGTAGTTGTAGCTGCCGCCGCGACACACCCGTGCGTCGTGGGAGAACAGCTGCCCTGGGCCGCCGGTGGCCGTGCCGTCCATGGGCGGATCTTCCCCGTCGAGGTTGACTGGGTTGGTGGTGATGCCCTGGTCCACCGCGTGCTGGTAGAAGTCCTCGTGGTACCAGTCCAGGTTCCACTCCCAGACGTTGCCTGCCATGTCAAACAGCCCGTAGGGATTGGGATCCCAGCTGCCGACGGTGAACCTGAAGTTGATGAACTCCTCCGGTGTGTCGGCGCCATCCCACTTGGGCACGTCCATGACGTTGTAGCAGGCGTGGTTCGAGCGACTGCAGTCGTTGGTGCCGTCGCTGGTGGGGAAGTCGTACTGCTCGCCGCCTCTGGCTGCGTACTCCCACTCCGCCTCTGTGGGCAGCGACAGGCCATAGTGCTCGGCGAAGGCCTGGGCGCCCCACCACTTCAGGAAGGCGGCGGGCCAGTCCTCGAAGCCTGGATAGACCGAGAAATACTCCAGCTCGGCGCTGTAGTTGATCCAACCCTGGTTGAGTGGGTGGCCGGGGATGAGCAGACCGGATCCCTCGTCGAGCACATGGGTGAGGGCCGTGATGGGACTGAGGTGGATGAAGATCTCCCCGGCGAAAGCCTTGCCTTCTGCGCCCTCGACCACATACGCGGGCACGGGGTAGCCGACCCGAGTGTTGTACTCGTCGGAGACGTCGCCGAGGGAGACTGTGATCTCGCCTGCTTCGAGGGCGGAGTTCAGGTACAGAGCGTACTGGGTGGTGGTGATCTCGGTGGCAGCCATTTGGAAAGCGTCGACCCGGACCTTGTGGGCCGGGCTCGCATCCGTCGCCGGCTCCTGGAACGCCTGGATGGGATCGTCGGTGCCCATGGTGAAGCTGCCCCCGGGGATGTCGGCGAAGGTCATCATGTACCGGGCTTCGTCGGGGCTCATGAAGCCGTCGTCGTCGTCGTCGAGTTCGACGAAGAGCTGTTCGGTGCCGTTGTATTCGGCGCTGGTCAGGTAGCCGTCGCCGTCCGCGTCCAGGCGATCGAACTCGGCCTGCCGGTCGTACACTTGGTCGCGGAGTTCGACGTCCCGGGGCTCCCAGGCGTAGTTTCCCATCCCCGCGGGTGCGCAGGCGTACAGGATTGTCAGGACGGGCAAGATCGCGCGCACTTGGGGCATCATGACGTTTGTCATCGTCGTCTCCTCAGGATTTTGGGTCAGGGTTGAACGAGCCCGCGGCACAGCATTTCGGCCGTGGACTCGAGAAACTCGGCGTCGCTATCGACGCCGCTCGTTGGAGGCATCATGTTTTGCTGCATGCTCCGACCCATCAGTGTCCCGAAGACAAGCATGGCCGTGAGCATGGGGTTCACACCGCTGCGGAGCTGTCCTTGTCGTTTGGCGCGCTCGAAGAATCCTTCGAGCGATCGCACCAAGCGCTGTGGCGGTGGCGTGTCGTATCTGGAGAACACCTCCTGCTTGGGGAGGCGGGAGGCCTGCAGAAGCTGAATCCTGGGCAGCACCCAGATGAGGGTATTCCAGACCTCGTGAAGCATCAGCAGAAGCTGGGGCTCGAAAGGACCAGGGCTGGGGTTCGCCTGGAGCCAGTCCAGCACAGGCAGGTTTTCGGGGGGGCAGACGGCCCTGAGGAACAGCTCTGTCTTGGTGCCGAAGCGCTTGAACAGGGCTGGTTGGGAGAGCCCGACTCGGTCGGCGATGACCTGGGCCGAAGTGTTCGCGCCGTGCTCGAGGAAGCACTCGAGGGCCGCCTGCAGCAGCTCTTCGTCCGTGATTCGCTGTGGACGGGCCATGAATCGCTCCAATTAGTGACTACTTACTAACTATGGTAATCAGACCTCGCGCAGCGCGCAAGAACTTCGAGAGCATTTTGGATGTGACCGTTTGGTCATACGGTTGGTGGGCCTCTCTCCAGAGGTCCCGATGAACGTCTTCAAAATGGGATGGCGGAACGTCTGGCGCAACAAGCGCCGCTCGGCTGTCACCATCGCTGCCATGACCCTGGCCCTGTGGGTGCTGCTGCTCTATGCAGATCTGCAGCCCCGGCTATCTCGAGAACATGGATGAGCGTGTGGCCGAGTCCGAGATCGGCGACATCCAGATCCACGCCGATGGCTACCTCGCCGCTCCTTCGCTCTTCACCGTCATCGAAGACTCCACGGAGATCGTGGCGAAGCTCGAAGAGGCCGGCATCGCCGCTTCGCCCCGTCTGCTCGGTGGTCCACGGCGCCGACCCCATGGCCGACCACTCCGAGGCGGGGGCTTCTGTGTTCGAGCTCTACGATTTGGGTGATGACCCAAGCGATCAGAGCAATCTCGTCGGGGAGAAGCCCGCTCTGGTGACCGAGCTGTACGGCCTGCTCGAGGCTTGGATTCGATCGCAGCTGGCGCGGAGTGAGGTCGCAGCGGGTGCGCCTCCGGGGCGGTAGCGCTCCTCGCCCATCCGCAAGCCCCGCAAAAAAAAGCGCGCGTTCAGGTTCGGTTCAGGTTGGCGGGCTTTCCTGTGAGTACCCCCCAGACACTCCGACGATGGAGGCACCATGAGACCACGTCCCGAACTCCTGCTCACGGCCCTGCTCCTGCTACCCTCCGGCACCTGGGCCGCACCCATCCACGGCGCGACCATCTGCGGGGACTGGCTGACCGCGGACGAGGAGTCTGTCGTGAGCATCTTCCTCGAATCTGACGGGACCTTGTCCGGGAAGATCACCGACCTGAGCGACGACGAGTGGGGTGAGCCGGACGTAGAGAACCCGGATCCAGCACTGCGAGCACGCCCCTTGCTCTACCTCGAGCTGATGTCTGGTTTCGTGGGCGTGGGCGAGGGCCGCTGGGACAGCGGTACCATCTACGACCCGTACACGGGGGGCACCTTCAGCTGCATGCTGAAGCACTCCTCCGCCACGTCTTTGCGTCTCGAGGTCCGCGGCTACATCGGCACGCCGCTGATCGGTCGATCGGAATTCTGGGTACGACTCCCGGATCTCCCAAGTCGTTCCTGCGAGGACCCCCAGCGTCGGCTGGAGAAGCAGAGGAGGGAGCCGTGAACCGCCGCCGCTTCCTGAAGCTGGGCGCCGGAGCGAGCGCGGGTCTCGCCCTGTCGAGCCTTGGGCTGGAGCGCCTGTCCCCGACCATCTGGAGGGAACAGGTGTCCGTCGAGCCCAACCTCTCCCACTGGGCCCGCACCCAGCTCGTCCCCGAGCCCACCGTGTCCGAGGATCTGGTGGTCGACACCCTGGTGGTGGGAGCAGGTCTGACCGGACTGTCTTCGGCCCTCCACCTGCGCCGCGCCCTACCCAACGAATCCGTCGCAGTCCTCGATGCCAGGCAAGCCGGCAACGGCGGCTCGGGACGCAGCGGTGGGTTCCTGTGTTCGTGGCCCTGCACCAACGACTGGATGTGGGTGACATCCAGCCCCGAGCACCACAAACGAGGCTACGAGTTGACGGCACAGGCGATCCAGGCGCTCCGGGAGATCGCGCGGGACGCCAGGCCCGATGCAGAGCTGGACCTGGCCGGCGTGCTGCAGCTGTTGAGCCGTGAGAGCCTGGACTGGGGACACGAATACTTGGCCGCAGCCAAGAAACTCGGGATCCCGGTGGAGCTGTGGAGCCGAGACAAGGTGCGAGAGACCGTGGGGGTCGACTACGCCGGGGGCCTGTACGATCCCAACGGTGGACTCTGTCAGCCCCGGCACCTCACCCTGGCAGTGAAGGCTGCGGCGCAACGCGCAGGGGCCCTGGTGTTCGATGACAGCCCCGTGGTCCACGTAGAGCAGGGTGACATCGTGCGCGCAACCCTCACCAATGGGCGACTTGTCCGCGCACGCAGGCTGGTGCTCGGCACAGGAGCCTGGACGACCCAGCTGGGCTTCTTCCGGGATGGGCTCTTCCCGGTCTCCAACTACATGGCCGTCACCCCACGGCTGTCGAGCGACCAGCGCGCTGCTGCGGGCCTGCGCCACCGCATGCCCTTCAACGACGACCGAGCCAACCTGGTCTACATGGGCCTGACCAGAGATGACCGTTTCACCATCGGTGGCGGCTACGCTCGCCTGGGCTTCAACAATGGCACCGACACCAATCGTCACGCCGAGCGGATCGCCTCGGTCCTGCGCCGGGAGCTCGGCGACTTCTTCCCCTCCCTCGAGACGATGCCTTTCGCGCACGCCTGGGGCGGGGCGGTCGGCCTGACCCTGGATCAGGCTCCGTCGGTGGGGTGCACCGGCAGCCACGGCAACGTCTTCTACGGCGTTGGCTACTCCGGCCACGGGATGGTGATGGGCTTCCTCGCGGGCCGGGTCATCGCTGAGATGGCGGCGGGGCTCGGTGGTGACTGGGAGGGCATGCCCTTCGTGAACAAGTCCATGCCCTATGTCCCCCACGAGCCCTTCCGCTCGACCGGCGGGAACGCGTACATCGCGGCGCTCGACCTGTTGGGCTGATCATGCGTCCACCCACGAAACGACCTGTACGCGCTGCGGTCATGGCCCTCGTCCTGGCCGTAGCGGCGGGACGCGGCGGGCCTGCCCGGGGGGCCGATGCCTGGGGGCTGCCACTGGCCGACTACTCGAGCGACACGGGGTTTGGGTTCGGCGCCATGGGAGGGCTCGCTTGGGGCCAGCCCGGTGCGTGGTCTCGCAGCGATGTCGAGCTGTACCTGTATGGCTCCACTGGAGGTGAGCAGTTCCACTCGATCTGGCTCGAGCTGGCGGACATCGCCCACCTCCCGTTGATCGTGAGCTTGTATGGTGGCTACTCGTCGTCACAGTTCGACAACTACTGCGGCCACCCCGGTGAGGACGCCTGCGCAACGCCGGCCGGAGAGCAACGCTACGCCTTCCGGCACACCGAAGGCTACGGGGGGCTGTCGGCCCAGTGGAGGCTCCCAGCCTCCCACTGGTCGGTCTTCGGGGGTTGGTCTGGTGCGTTGGTCCTGGCGGGGATTCCCAGGGCTCCCACGCCCTGGCCGGACAGCCTGTACGCCGAGCACTTCCCCGATGGTGAGCAGGGCTTCTCGAGCACCATGCAGGGTGGGGTTGCCTACGACACCCGAGACGACGAGGCTGAACCCTCCCGGGGGATCTGGGCGGATGCGTCCCTCCGAGGCGGATCGTCGGCCTGGGGTAGCGACTGGGCATTTGTGGGCACCAACGTCACCCTGCGGACCTACGCCCCGCTGTTCTCCGAGCGACTTGTGAGCGCCACGCGTGTGGGCGTGGACTTCGTCAGTGGCGAGCAGCCCACGACAGACATGTCTTCCACCGGCGGGGTCCAGGGCTACCACGCTCTCGGTGGCGCCGGCTTCGGACGCGGCATCCGCTACGGCCGCTACCGGGGCCAGGTGAAAGCCCTGGGACAGCAGGAGCTGCGGGCCAGCCTGTTCTCGTTCGACGTCCTCGAGCAGCCGTTGACGATCGGCACCGTCACCTTCGTCGAGGGTGGCTGGGTAGCCCACAGCCCCACCGAGCTGTCCGACTCGGCGGCGGCCACTTCGACGGGGGCGGGCCTCCGTGTCGGCTGGAACGACTTCATGCTCCGGGCTGACCTGGGCGTGTCGCCCGCCGAACACTGGCAGCCCTACGTCTACATCGACTTCGATCACCTCTTCTGACCCACACCACGCCCCGAAGAGGCAGAGTCAGGGCGCACAGGCCAGACCCACGTCTGGAGCGTCGGCGCCCAGGCTCGCCCGGCGGCCAGCTGCTTTCCGCGACTCGCCGGCGCCGGCATATGGGCCCAGCACCTCGATGAGCACGTCCCACAGCTCCTTGCGGAGCGCGACATCGCTGAAGGCATCGTTCAGCGGAGTCTGGTCCACCAGGTCGCCCAGGGCTTTGCCTTCGGGGGCCCCGATGAGCGCTCCGTGCCCGCCCACGCGGCCCAGCAGGCAGTCCACGAACTTGTGGGCACCCTGTTCGGCGGACTGTGCGAGCCCGAGCCTGACCCTGCCCCGGTTGAACGGACACCTGGATGCGCAAGAGCCCAAAAAGCCCCTCCGAACTGAATCAGAGGGGCTTGACGGTGGGGGATATTGGCAACGTTCGAACTTTTTGCGTGGTGGGGGAGGGGTGGGATGATGGAGATACCGAGGGTGTAGGCCGGATCTTGGGGGATTGTGCCTATCGATAGCCGGGCGTGGGGTGTCTTTGTGGCGCGCGCTTTCGAGAGAGCCCTGCTGGCCGAGGCCGCGTGGCCCTTCAGCATTCGTGGGCGTCCGCGTGGTCCAGAAGCCCCGGCAGCGCGACCCCACGAGATTCCCGGGATCGGCGGTCCGCAAGCCCTGGTTTAACGCTGGTCCAGAAGCACCTGGTTGAGGGCTTGAGAAACCGCCAAGTCGCTGTACAGGTGGCTCCCCGTTTGTACTACTTGTCCCCTGGCGGCAACGCCTACCACGTCACCATCAACGAATCGGACGTGCAGCTGGACTTCCACCTGGCCAACGAACTGCCCTCGTACAAGTTCGGCAGCGGCAAGGTGCTGTTCTACGCTGACCAGTCCGCCGAGTATACCCTGGGCATCAGCGCGCCCCGGGCTGCGTCCTCGGGCTCCATCACCCTGGGCGGCGAGCGCTTCGATCTGGCGGGCAAGGGCTACCACGACCACGGCTGGGCCACGATCAAGATGCCCAGCTTCATCAAAGAATGGTACGCGGTGCGCATGTTCGCCCCCGACCACACCTTGGTGCTGCACCGCCAGTTCCTGCAGCCAAAGTTCGGCGGCGGCGAGAACAAGTTCGGCCTGGTGGGCCACGACGGCAAGATCGTCGGCACCACCCGCAACTTCCGCCTCAACGGCACCCAGTTCCGCGAAGAGGCGGGCCACCAACTGCCCACCGAGATCGCCGTGCTGATCAACACCGGCGGCTACAAGGTCACCGGCACCATCACCGAGCTGCGCTACCAACAGAGCATCGACGTGCTGGGCCGCATCAGCTTCCCGGTGCGCATGGCCATCAAGGCGTTCTATACGAACCCCTACTTCCTGCGGTACATGGGCATCTGCGAGCTGGAGTTCACCAAAGACGGGGTGACCGAGCATGTCTCCCACGAGTGCTTGGTGGAGATTGACTACTACTGATCTTCGGTCGTGATCTCGAGCTGCATCAGGGTGAGGGGGCCGTAGGCGTCGTCTTCGTACGCGCGGTGGACCATCCAGTACCCGCCTTCCCAGGTGACCCCGTCAAGGTAGTAGCTCAGGGTGTGGCAGTCCCCGGTGGGGGCGCTGAATTTGTCGACCACGGGGTCGTAGCGTAGGGGGAAAGTCTGGAGCCAGTGGCCGTCGACGTTCAGGACGAGGGGGCTGACCACCGACCCGTCGGGCATGCGGTGTGCTCCGTAGGTCCGGCTGACACCGCCCTCGATGCCCATGGGCGTGGACCACTCCAGCTCACCCTGCATGTCGAGGCCGGCCAGCTCGGGCCCGCTGTCCCCGTAGAACACCACCAGGGCGCCATCTTCGCTGGCGTTGAAGGCCTCGACGTGGGCGCCTTCGAGGGGCAGGCCATCGAAGGTCAGCGGGGTCCAGGCGGGGTCCTCGAGGGCCATGGTGGCTTGGTACGGGCCTTCGCCTTCGTCGATGGAGGCGATGAGCCACCCGTCGCGCTCGAAGCCCTCCAGCCTCGCACCCTCGACGAGGGAGGGCAGGCTCACGGCTTCGAGCTCCAGGGGATCGCTGTGGACCCGCCAGGCTGAGCCCGGATCGTAGCGGTCATAGAGGATGGGCTGGGTGGTCGAACCCAGAAGTGCGTGGGACTGGTAGCTTGGGTTGTTGTTGGCGTCCCTGAGCGTCTCGTCGTAGGGCTCGAGGAACAGCGTGTCGAGCACCGTGGCGCTGTGGGGGTCGATGTGCCTGAGCACGGGCTGGAGGCTCTCGAAGAGGCCTTCGTCATCGAGGGTGTACAGAGTGTCGAGCATGAACAGGCCGTCGGCACCGGTGACCGTGAGGCCGGTCCAGAAGCCGCTGTAGTCGTCCTCTTCCGGGCCGATGCCCGCCAGCTCCCAGCTGTCGTAGCTGCCGCCGAAGCGGCCCAGCTCGACGCTGTAGTCCCCGGCGGTGAACATCAGCTCGTGGACGGCCCGGTAGGCCGGGTCCAGGATGTCGTCTCCGCAGTAGTCCTCCACCTGCCGCCACAGGGGGTGCAGCTGTGGGCCCTCCTCGCAGATGTTGGCGAAGGCTTCCTGGGTGCGCCTATCCGCGGTCTCGTAGAGCTCATCGTTCAGGCCCTCGGTGTAGGGCTCGAGGGCCTCGGCGTGGTCCAGGCTGGGACGGTCTTCCTCGTAGTCTACGGCATGGCACAACTCGTGGAGGGTGACGTCCCTCAGGTACCGCTCGTTCTTGCGGTATCGGATGGAGATGTTCGACCTGCTGGAGCTGTACTGCCCGCTGATTTTCCTGCCGTTGCGGTCGAGCTTCTCCACCACCTTCACCTTGTCCACGCAGGTGATCTCCCGGCCGGTCCAGGCTGCGAAGGTGTCCAGCGCGTCCGCGATGATGGCGACCGCTTCGGTGTCATCGCGGTCGGCGTGATCGACGATCTTGACCTCGTCCCAGCTATGGCACGGGTCGCAGGCGGTGGCCAGGGCGGCGATGGCGAGCAGGCAGTGGAGCTTCATGGGTCCCCCATGGGTCAAAGCGCGAGTCTCGAGTTCCAGGATACCAGGTATGTGTGCCAGATCGCACCAGCGGCGGAGGCATGCCCCTTTCTTGTCACCAGGTGGGGGTGTGGGACCTATGGGGTTGGCGTGGTTCAACGGGCAGGCTGGGTGTACACGAGGGTCGTCGCCTGTACAGCGACTTGGCGGTTTCTCAAGCCCTCAACCAGGTGGTTCTGGATCGGTTCTGGACGGACCTTGTGGTCAGGTGTTGGAAGGCTCAGAGACTACCGAAGTGATGTGGGGTTCTGGACCGCCCCCTCGCTCTACCTCAGATTCCTCAACCCCACCGTCACCGCGGCCCTCGAGACCCCGTCCTGTACCATTATTCGAACCGCCCATTCTTCCAGTGATACCGGCACCCTCCGAAGAAGCCCAGGAGCGCATCTGATCGTACCGTACTGCGGGGCCGCAGGGTCGGCAGGAGTAGGAGTTGCGCTCTCCGCAGTTCTTGACCGATGCTCTTGGTCATGTCGTCTCCCGCAGTACCCATCGCCCTGCAGTTTCTCCTGTTCCTGTTCGCTGGCTGGGCCAGCCGTCGTCAGCAAGCGGTCATCGCCTACCTGCTGGTGGAGAACAGGGTCCTACGCGAGCAGCTTGGCGGGCGCCGACTTCGGCTGTCCGACACTCAGCGCCGGCGACTGGCTGTGAAGGGGAAGGCTCTGGGCCGGAAAGCCCTGTCCGAGCTTGCTGGAATCGTCACCCCTGACACCATCCTGCGCTGGTACCGACGACTCGTCGCGAAGAAGTATGACGGCTCCGCAAAGCGTGGTGTGGGTAGGCCACGAGTAGCCGTGGATTTCGTCGAGTTGGTCGTGCGCATGGCGAACGAGAATCCTGGCTGGGGCTACACGCGAATCCGCGATGGTCTGCATCACCTCGGCCACGAGATCGGCAGGAGCACCGTGAAGCGCATCCTGCTCGAGCACGGCATCGA
>Ga0307987_1000633_pt1 | contig 20844 bp, 17 predicted proteins | sample EllFjometagen181_FD_203157 | JGI IMG/M metagenome (GOLD analysis project Ga0307987, IMG submission 203157) | Marine microbial communities from Ellis Fjord, Antarctic Ocean - #181 | ecosystem: Environmental > Aquatic > Marine > Unclassified | place: Southern Ocean | collected 2014-10-08 | reverse complement strand
CTGTCTCTTCAAATACAAATATATTAGTATAATGATGATAATCATATAAATACGATGTATATTGTATAATTTACTTTAATAAAATTTACACAGCTAACTCATGTATATATTATTTAATATCTAATGTAAATACTTTATATTCAATCTAAAATATTAAGTTATCTATTATTTACTTTAGGTAATAATGAAGTATACAAAAGTAAACAGGATAAATTAATTAAATATAATTTACACATGTGAATTTAACAGTAATAGTTTATATTTGTAAACAAAAATATAATGGTTAATCGTGTTAAAAAAATGCTAGAAATTGAGCAGCTTAGCCCTTCTCAATTTGCTGATGAAATCAAACTACAGAGGTCATCATTATCTCATGTTTTATCGGGAAGAAATAAGCCTAGTTTGGATTTTGTTATGAAGATAAAGCAGAGATTTTCAGAAGTAAATTTGGATTGGTTAATTTTTGGGGAAGGGAATATGTTTATTAGTCACCAAGTAGTTGATGATGCTAAATCTATTTCGGTAAAGGATGAAAGTAAAAATGAAGATAATCAACAGTCTATTAATTTCGATTCGAAATCAATAAGTAGCATAACTGAAAAAGATGTGGAAAATGAAAAGGCAACAGCTATTATTGAGCCAATAAAGGTAAAAACCCAATCAGGAAGTGCTAATAAAGTAATGATTTTTTATAATAATGGCACTTTTGATGAGTACGTAAGCAATTAATACCAATTACAACTCCAAATTACTGATATAAATCGTTTCTTTTTCCTTTTCTATTCGTTATAAAATATTTCCATAGATATGGCTGTTCAAATATTTTCTGCCTCAATAAACAAAAAAACAATTCAATTTATTTATCGGTAATTTGGTGTTATATTTGGTATAACTAAAAAAAGGTGGTTGTGTTTTTGTAGTACTTACAAAAACACAACCACCTTTATAATATATACATTATGCAAGGAGAACTAATAATATTATTGGGCTCTCAATAAAAACACATTACTTAAGTTCATCTAAGCACGATTTAATGAGCTCAAATGTTCGTTCAATATCATGATCTAAACCTACAGAAAACCTTACTAAGCCTGGAGAAAGACCCATTTCTTTTTGAATTTCAACTGGAACTTCTGATGAAGTACTTCTTCCTGAGTTTGAAAATAGTGTTTTAAAATATCCAAGACTAACTGCATGATAACCAACGCCTTTTTCTTGCATACTTTCCATAAATGGTGTTGCTATTTCAGTAGTTTCAAGGTCAATTGCAATAATGCCACTATATCCAAATCCTTCATTCATCATGCTATTCATTAGCTTATGTCCTGGGTGGTTGGGCAAGCCAGGGTAGTTGAATTTTAAACCAATTTCTTTAAATTTTTTGGCAAGATACATTGCGTTTTTACCATGTTGTACCATTCTTATATGTAGAGTTCCCATATTTTTTAATATGGATGAAGAGCGCAAAGGATCAAGTACGGGACCAAGTAACATGGCTGTTCCGTCATTAACATTACTTATGTCGTTGATAAATTCTTCGGAGGCACAAATTGCACCTGCAACGCAATCATTTTTACCATTAATAAACTTAGTCATGCTGTAAACAACAATATCAGCACCAAGCTTAAATGGACTTAAAATCATTGGCGTAAATGTATTATCAACAAGAAGCTTGATACCATGCTCATGAGCTATAGCCGATATTGTAGGAATATCACTTATTTGCAGCATTGGATTTGTCATACTTTCGGTATAAATAACCTTGGTATTTGGCTTAATAGCCTTTTTAATACTCTCAATATCAGAGATATTAACAAATGAAACTTCAATATTAAACTTTTTTACATAATTTTTTAAAAAAGCATAAGTTCCGCCATAAGTTGTCACACTTGTTATGATATGATCACCAGCATTACAAAGTTGAAGTATAGCAGTTGTTATAGCGGCCATCCCTGAACCGGTAACCCAGGCTGATTCTGTTCCTTCCATAGCTGCCAGAGCATCACTAAGATATTTATTAGAAGGATTCCAATGTCTTGAATACAAAAAACACCCTTCTGCTTCGCCTTTAAAAGCATCAATCATTGTATTTTCTTGTAAGAATGAATATGTTGCTGAGTCAGTGATTGATGGATTTACACCACCAAATTCACCAAATTGCTCAAGGCTTTGTACGGCTGTTGCCGGATCAAATTTTTTTGACATAATTTTGAAATATTAAATTAATAGTTGACTGAATGTATCATTTGCTTTTTTAATACACCCAAATTCCAACTGGCAAAGGTAATAAAGTACTTGTCGTTTTACTGTCATAATGATTCTAAATAGTGTTTGTTCATAATGTCTGCTATCATCGTTATGCTCGTATTTAAAATATTCATTTACAAAAGTAAACTCCTCGATTTTAAATGCTTAGCAAGTGTCGATTTCGAATATTTCGAACTAAACACTTAGTGCTGTTTACACAGCGCAGTACTCGTTTATGATTTATTTTAATAAATTCGCACAACATTTAATAATATATTTTATTTGTAATGGCAGCATTAAAAAAATATTCATTATTATATTTAGGATTGTCTGTAATCTTTATTATAGTTAACTTTGTGGTTAATAAATCGCATGAAAAAATATTTATTGATGGTGATGGAAGTGGTTACTATGCTTACTTACCCACAGTTTTCATATATAAAAGTGTTGATTTTGATAGTGTCTTTACATATGAGAAAATTAAAAGGCCAGCAGAGTATATCGGGCATAATTATCAAAAACGTGAAGATATATTAATAAATAAATTTACATCAGGTACCGCACTTTTACAGCTTCCATTTTTTTTGATGGGATTGTTACTTAGCATAATTTTTGGTCTTTCTACTGATGGTTATAACTTCATTTTTCAATATAGCATTGCCTTTGCCACATTGTTTTGGGTAGGTATTGGTATTATTTATTTTGTTAAACTATTAGTTCTATTTGGTATAAAAAGGAAGTTTGCTTGGGGCGCGTCTGGGCTGATGCTTCTAAGTACTAATCTATTTGTTTTTACATTTGTAACTCCCTCATTTTCACATGCATATTCTTTTTCAATAATTACAATATTTTTGTTTTTTGTTAGAAAAGTTTTTATAAAGTACAATAAGCATGATTTATATAAAGCCGCTTTTTTATTAGGGCTAATTGTATTGATTCGTCCGGCTAATTTGATTGTTATTGCTATTATTCCATTTATGGCAGGTACACTACAAGTTTTTTATGATACCCTTAAAAAGTTCTTTTCAACTATTGATGTATTCATAGTAGTACTTATGTTTATTATTGGGTTTAGTCCACAATTAGTTATTAATTTTCTTCAAACCGGTAGCTTGTTATTATATGGATACACAAATGAGGGTTTTAATTTCTTGAATCCACATGTTATTGATTTTTTATTTAGTTACAAAAAAGGATGGTTAATATATTCACCCATATTCATATTGCTTTTATTAGCTATAATTTCTTTATGGCGAAATCAATCTAGATATGCCTTTTTAACTTTTGTTTTTTTTATCATAATACAAATTTATATATTTTCTTCGTGGTGGAATTGGTACTATGGAGATGGCTTTGGAATGCGCCCTATGGTTGATTTCTATGGATTATTTATGCTGGTTATAGCTTTGTTTCTTTACAATGTTAAAATTAGTTGGATTAAAGTATTGTTGTCTGTTTTTATTTTATTGACTATTATGTTAAATCTTATTCAATCCTACCAATATGATAGGGGTATTATTCATGTCGATTCCATGTCTAAAGATTCTTATTGGTATGTTTTTCTTGAAACAGATGATAAATTTGAGAATATTATTTCGGATGGTGATGAAACTTTCTTTGGTAAACTTTCTGATGAACCTTTTTTTGCTACTTACAATTATGTAGATAGCTACGATGAGGGATGGACAAGATCAAATAATCCTGATGGTGAGTTCGCTTTTTCTGATTTACTATCAGATAAACATACTTCAAGCAATATTTATAGCCCATCTTTTACAATAATTATTGAAGATTCGCTTGTTGGATACAATAATATATTTGTTCGTTTTGAAACAAGATATCTTGAAAAGGACACAAACTCGGCTATTAATTCATTATTTGTTATCGATATTTCTGATTTTGATGGTGTAAATGTATTTTATAAAGCATTTCATATCAAAGCATTACCTAATAATGCTATTGATGAATGGCAATTAGAAAATATTGGGTTTAATATTCCCAAAATATCTTCTAATATGGCAAGCATGAAATTTTATATTTGGAATTCAGATAATCAGATTTATTATATCGATGATTTGAGCATTAAATTATATACATATTCAAATGAGCTGAATAATTAAGTTTGATTATTATTTGTGATTTGACTATTGTGATTTGCTGTAACATTCGCACTAATAATAAAATAGAATCCTAATTTTCATCTGGAAATTTATCAGGAGCTGAAAACTCTTTATTTGTCATAAACTCATCATCACGTAAAGTTTTTATAAAATTTAATAAATCTTCATTTTCACTTGGTGTTAATTGTATTCCCCCATCGTTAATGTGATGCATAAGTGGATTAATATATGGTGATACCTGCAGCTCATTGTTATAAAATTCAATTACTTCTTCTAAAGTTGCAAATCTGCCATCATGCATGTATGGACCTTGTACCTCTATGTTACGAAGTGTAGTGGCTTTGTATGCTCCATGATCCATTGGGTCGTTTGAAATACTAAATCTATCCATAGGATCGGTAAATTCGGTATCTTTTCCGTTGTTATAGTACAAATGAGTTGTAAAAAGAGGATTTCCAAATCCGCCATGGCAGTGGAAGCAGTCAGCTCCCTCTTCAGTTGTAAAAAGCACGTAACCATTTAATTCTGATTGTGTTAACTGTTCTTCCCCAACTCTGTATCTATCAAATTTTGAATTTGCTGATATTAAAGTTCGTACAAATTGTGCTATGGCTTTTTCAATATTTGTGAATGTAATTGTGCTGCTACCAAATGCTTTTTCAAATAATTCGGGATAACCAGGAATTGTTTGAAACAAGTTTTTAACGGTTGTAGTATCACTATCTATTTCATCCTTAGCCATTACGGTTAGTCGAACGAAATCCTCAATATTTTGCATATCCTCATTAGGATTATCAGGATATAGAAATCCGCTCCATCCATAACCACTGGTATTCCAAACTAAGTTTATCATGGGTAACATAACATGGTGAGTTTGCAACCCTGTAACTCCATGTGGAAAACCTCCGGGGAAATCAGGATGATCTACTCCGGCTTCAAATGACCGTTCTTGTCTGTGGCAGGTTGCACAACTCATAAGCGAATCAGCGTGAGTTCTTCCAGACATCCGACCATCATAAAATAGAAATCTTCCAAGCTCGATACCTTCCACTGTCATTGGATTACCTTCAGGGATATTGAGTATGGTTGGGAACCCAAATGGAATATCAATTTCATAGGGTGTGGGCTTATAAGGACTAGGTGTGGGCTTATCTTCACAGCCACCAATTCCTATAATTATTACCGATAATATAATTATTATGCTTAATCTCATTTTACTTAATATTATAGGTAAACACATCGTTACCATTTTCAACTGCTAGTTGCATTGCCTCTTGCTTTTGCATAATATCGCCTCCCCATTGGTTGTGATTATATGTATTTGGTGAGCGGAACCAGTTTTCAACGTTCATTACAATTTCCAGATTACATGTTTCATTTTCTTTAATCTCAAATGATGTATCCTGCATATTAATTGTAAAATAATTTTGAATAAAACCAGTAATTGAATCAGGATAGCTATAATATATTTGCCCAATTCCCAAATGAAAATTGTAAGGAGAAACCTGCTCTATTTCATTTATCCATTTTCCGTTCAGTTTCATATAATGATAACCACCTCCAAGATTTTCGGGCCAAAACATAAATGATTCCGGTGGATTTACAAACATTAAGGAATTGTTTTTTTCTCCAACTATTCCAAATGTAAAGCTCAGTTTATCATATATTCCAATGGCTACTTCATCTTTAAATGTATATTTCTGAGTCTTATCTATATCAGTATCAACATAATGTATATCTTCCCAGTTTGTTAACGAAATTGATGAACCATCCACTTTACTAATAGATACGTCTGATATAAAATATTGTATTTCGTTAACTAGGTAACTATTTCCAGCCTCATTCATATACATAAATGTATCATAAACAATAATATTATCATTAATTTTATGCTTAAAGTCAAAACTAAGTATCCCTGATGGTGGGCTTTCGGGTTCTGGATTTCCTGTGCAGCATGATGAAATAGAAAATATTATAGTAATTATGCTAATTAATGATATGATTCTTATTACTTTACTCATATATAGATTACTTAGATATGTTAACGCAAAGGTAATTATTATAGTATGTTTTTATGATTTTTTATGATATATTTTTTCTTCAAAATAGTTATTAACATCTTATCAACTACTTTGCATAATTTGTAATTTTGGCGGTATGGAAGAAGTGAAAAAAGATATTAGAAAAACAAATTTAATTAAACCAAAAAATACTACCATACAACAGGTTGTAGAGCATGGTAAAGTTCAGCCACAAGCCATTGATTTGGAGGAGGCTGTGCTTGGAGCTATGATGCTTGAAAAAGATGCTGTAAGTGCTGTTATTGATATTCTTTCGCCATCTGTTTTTTACAAGGATAGTCATAAAAAAATTATGGGAGCCATTGCCAGCTTGTTCGGTAAATCAGAACCAGTTGATATTCTTACTGTTACAAATGAGCTTAAGAGTTCAGGAGAACTTGAAATGGTTGGTGGTCCCTACTACATTACAATGCTTACCAGCCGAATTGCATCAACTGCCAATGTAGAGTATCATGCGCGAATTATTCTGCAAAAGCATATACAACGAGAGTTAATACGCATTTCTTCCAGTATTATTAAAGATGCATTTGAAGATACTACTGATGTTTTTGATTTACTAGATAGGGCTGAAAGAAATTTATTTGCTGTTTCTGAATCGAATTTGCGCCGTAGTTTTGAGGATATGCCTTCGTTAATAAAACAAGCAATTTTAGATATTGAAAATGCTAAAGATTCTGATGAGCATTTGCGCGGTGTACCATCAGGGTATGTTGATTTGGATAGAATAACTTCGGGGTGGCAAAAATCAGATCTTATCATTATTGCTGCGAGACCCTCAATGGGTAAAACAGCATTTGCATTAAATATGGCTCGAAATGTAGCTGTTGAATTTAATAAACCAGTTGCATTCTTTTCTTTGGAAATGTCGTCTATTCAGCTAGTTACTCGTTTAATTTCAAGCGAAACAGAACTTAAGTCTGATAAACTTAGAAAAGGAGATCTTGCAGGGCATGAGTGGCAACAGCTAACCGATAAAGTGTCTAATTTGGTTGAAGCTAAGATGTTTATTGATGATACGCCTGCATTATCAATTTTTGAGTTAAGAGCAAAGTGTAGACGATTGAAACAGCAGCATGATGTTCAAGCGATATTCATAGATTATTTACAATTAATGAGTGGAGGATCTGATAATAAGGGTAATCGCGAACAAGAAATAAGTCAGATTTCAAGATCATTAAAGGCATTGGCAAAGGAGCTTAATGTACCAGTTATAGCTTTGTCACAATTAAGTAGAGCTGTTGAAACCAGACCGGGGCAGGCTAAGCGTCCAATTCTATCGGATTTACGTGAATCGGGTGCTATTGAGCAAGATGCTGACCTTGTTCTGTTTATTTATCGTGCTGAATATTATAAAATAGATGAATTTGAAGATGGGACTCCTACCCAAGGCGTTACTGAAATTATAATTGCTAAACATCGTAATGGTGCAGTTGGGGATATTAAACTTAGGTTTATACCAGATTTTGCTAAATTTGAAGATTATTCTCATGGAGGATCTAATTTTTCAACTGATGACCCAAGTGCTGGTATTAAAAGTTATTCATCAAAAATGAATGATATGCCAGATGATGATCCTGGGTTTTAAGAATTAAATAACACAATCATTTTGCATCAATTTTTTAACTCATAAAATATTTACTTATAAGTAATTAAAACTAAAAGTATGAAATCCAGAATTAGAATGTCCTTAGTAATTATTGCCAGTTTATTATTGGTAAATTTATCAGATGTTTATGCCCAAAAGAGTGTAAGCCTTAAATACAATGTTAGTGAAGGTGATAGGTATAATTTTGTTACTAACGTTGATTTGGATATGAGCTTTGAAGCCATGGGAACCACTATGACAATGGAAAGTGTTATGTTAGTAGAAATGACATCAGTTGTAAATAAGGTACAGAATGAAGAAATACATCAAAATCTTATTTTTGATAGAATTGCTATGAATCAGAAGGTTATGGGTATGGAAATTAATTATGACTCTGATGATTCATCCACCTACAACTCTGGTATGGGAGCACAAATGGGTGCTGAAATGAATAAGATTATTGGTGAATCTATAATTATGATTATGGATAATCGTGGTAATATTATTAGCCTTGATGTTAACAATGTTACAAGTGCTGATATAACTAATAATATTACTTCAGGTAATACTTTTGTTGTTTATCCCGAAGGTAAAATAAAAATTAGTGATAGTTGGGAAACTGACATTGAGCCTCTTGAGGATAGTGAAATGAAAATTCATGTTAAATACACCTTGTTAAAACTAACACGTAAGCAGGCTACAATTGGTATTAATGGAGTTGTTTCTGCTAATGTAGTTGAAGGACAAGAGGTTAATCTAGAAGGAGTAACTGAAGGAGAAATGATAGTTGATAATAAAACAGGTATGCTTATTTCTTCGGTTATTGATTTGGAAATGGCTATGGATATTGAGCAAGGAGGGGCTAAATTTCCAGCTACAATGATGAGTACTTCTACTACAAATGTTAATAAGCTGAAATAGTATGTTTAACTTAGCTATAAATGAAGTTAGCTTATGATTATTGAGTCCAGTCTAAAAACAAACAAAATCAAAAAAGTTTCTTTTGGTACTATTTTCACTTTTTTCAATTAACTGATGCTAAGGCATCACTGAATTTCAAAAAATTAAAATATCCCTCAAAATAACTCTTTTTGTGAAAATTGCCTGTTCTTAGACTAGACTCATTATTTCAACTTTTGTAAACTCCAAGCAATTCTACAAATCTACTTTCTTCAAAAATATTTGGAATTAGCTCAAGTAGTTCGCTGTGTTGTTCGTAATTATGTTTTAATGCAGTTTCAATATAAAAATAAGCTTGCTTAACCTTTCCGGTTATGTATAAATAGCCTGCAAGTCGATACCATAATAAGGCACTATCTTTATTACTATTTAGAGCATCTTCAACTATGGCAATAGCTTGCTCTATATCATCATTTGCAAATGAACATGATGAATAGTTAATCCATGCTTCAACGTTATTTATATCTTCTTTAGTAACTTTTAAAAATAACTGTCCTGCCTCATCGTATTCTCCATTTTTAAGCTGAATTGCCCCTAACTCAAATAGAAAGTCAGTATTTGAAGGAAGAATTTCAATTGCTCTTTTAAAATAGTTTACGGCAATTGTAATGCTATCTTGTGCTGCAAACAGTCTTCCTAAGCCAGCCCATCCATCTGCAAGATTATCATCAATTTCGAGTGATTTGGTGAAATGATGCATTGCATTTTTCATATCATTCATATTTTCATATGATTCGCCGATATAATAATGTGTTACAGCCTCAGGACTCTCATACTCAAAGGTTTTCTCGTAGTATTCTATGGATTCTTTATATTTATTTAAACCTGATAATGAATTAGCAATATTAAAATATGCTGACGAAAATTTATCATCTATTGCCAATGTAAATTCATAAGCTTCAATGGCTTTTTCATATAATTCAAGTTGATTATAGAATATTCCAAGATTAAACCATGCTATTTTCGAATAAGGGTTAGCATCTAAAAATTCAATAAAAAAACCAATGGCATCCTCTTCTCTGTTTGTAATATCAAAGAAGAAGGCAATTTCGTGAATAATATTTTCAGAATCAGGTTTTAACTTAAGTGCATTTTTTAAATTAATAATCGCATTGGGATAATCATCAAGATTTTCATATTCAAATGCAATCACAGAGTATATATCTTCAGGAGTTTCTGAATATGGAATTGCTTTCTTGTACTGTTCAACAGCAAGCTCGTGTTTCCCCATCATGCTATATGTTTCTCCTTTTGATATATATAGCTCGTCGTTGGCAGGTTCCATAAATTCAGCATTGTTAAGTTGCTCCAATGCTTCATAATAATTGCCATTTAAGGCAGATAGTTTTGCGCTTTTTATAATAAAGCTTGTTAATGATGGATGTTGCTGCAGAGCTGATCTAATGGCAATATCTGCTTTGTCAAGAATCTGAAAATCAAGAAAATAATCTATTATAGCCTCAAATTCAGAAACATCAAAAAAATATTGTAAATCATCTGTAAGCATTTTGTCGAACCTACCTATAAGCTCATTTATAAACGAGTCATCAATCCAATCACCTTCTCCGCCCATAGTTAATTATAGTTAATCTAGTTTTTATCTACGAAAGTAGCTAAAATAGCTAGTTGAAATATTAATGTTGATTTAGTTATTAACTATTATTTCACAATGGAAAACATCCTATCCCATCGTATTTTTCCATCAAGAAGAGACTTGTTTTTATCTAGTGATAACCAAATAAATTCGGTGCGCCCCACAATATGATCTTCAGGAACAAAACCCCAATAGCGTGAATCAGCAGAGTTATGTCTGTTATCACCCATCATCCAGTAGTAATTAAGTTTTGGGGTATAAGTAGTTGCTAACTCATTATTTATAAATATCTTACCATTTTTAACTTCTAGTTTATTATCTTCGTAAGTTTTGATAAGTCTTTCGTAAATTGGTAAGTTTTTAATTGTAAGATTTATTGGTACACCCGCCTCAGGTATGTATAGTGGTCCAAAATTATCACGATTCCATTTGTATGCACTATCATATGGAAAAATTTCAGGTTTCCAGAGATTAGGTTTATCATCAAATACTTTAATACTTTTAACAATTGGTAATTTCTGAAGTTCGTTTTTAACATCTTCAGTAATTACGAAAACAAATTCTCCAGGTTTATTACCTCTAGATGTTTCAGTAATATTTAACTTATCTAAAACCCTTGGGTTAATACTGCTTCCTGTAGTGGTAACATGATATTGATATTGTAATTTCTCAGGATTAATTGCTTCAACACCATTTAGATACACTTGGCGGTTTACTATACTTAGAGTATCACCAGGTAAGCCAATACACCTTTTTACATAATTTTCGCGCTTATCTACCGGTCTAACAACTATATCACCAAAGTTCCGTTTGTCAGTCCAAACTCTTTCTCTGCCGTAATCTTTTACAAGACTATAATAGCTAGCATTACTCTGAAAGCGTGTGGAAACAGTATCACCTGCTGGGTAATTAAAAACTACGGCATCATTATGAGCTACATCTTTAAATCCTGCAAAGCGGAAATATGGAAATTTAATCCACTCAACATACGACTTAACATCTTCAGTGCCAGGCAATGTGTGATGAACAAATGGGAATGATAATGGTGTATTTGGAGCTTTGGGTCCGTACGTTATTTTACTAACAAAAAGATAATCACCCACCAAAAGCGATTTTTCCATTGATGATGTTGGAATTGTATACGCTTCAAGTAAAAATGTACGAATAATTGTTGCGGCAACAACAGCAAACACAATGGCATCTACCCACTCGCGGGTAAATGATTTTTTAATTTCGGGTCTATTGGCAGGATCAATATATACATCATCATTTTGAAAACCTAAGTATGGAAGGTAGATAACAGGCACTATAACCGCTAAAAACTGTTGCCAAAGTGATAATTTGTTAAAACATTTAACCAATTCAACCAACATCAACATATAAATAAATACGTTTAGAAATGGAAAAAACAGTAAAGCTAACCACCATTTTGGTTTTTTTATAATAACTAAAAATACATATAAATTATAATATGGAATAAGTGTTTCCCAACCATTACGACCAGCTTTTTCAAATAGTTTCCAGGCAAAAATTGTTGGAATTGTAAACGATAGGGGAAGTAATAAAATTAATTCAAGCATAATAATTACGTTAATGTGTTATGGCTGCAAGTTATCTTTGATTATCTTGCACGTAAGTTAATTAATCTTAATAATTTGAGGGCGCAAAAGTAGGTAAAAATGGTATATGAAAACATATAGTGCCACTAAGAAAACTCTATAATATTAGAAATGTTTCTTTTGGTGATATTTTTATTTTTCTCAAATCCCTGATGCTACGGCATCAGCTCATTTCCAAAAAGTAAAAATCTCTTTCAAAATAAATCATTTCATAAAAATTGACAGTTTTTTTAGAGACACTATATAGCATTTTGCTATTTTTTGAATAGAATATTCTTTTCGGTACCAACTAATTCTATAAGTATACCATCTTTATTAGCATATTCATCAAAAAAGCTCAGATTGTAATAAAGCTTATGTTTAACAATTGCTCTACATGGGTCATTATCAGTTAATTGTAGTCGTAATTTGGTTTTTGGAGGGTTTGTATTTATTATTTTTTCAGTATAATAAATATTGAAATCTGCATCACCACATCCGCCGCTATAGGTAACCCATATATTTAAACAGTTATTGTTAATAAAAAGCGAATCAACTGAATAGTAGTCAGTTGAAATTTTTTCAACAGGATTAGTGTTGAAACTCATCGATTCACAAATATCAATGGTACCGTCATGTTGCTGATCAATTTTTTTTACTGTATTGCAATTAGATAGTAATAAAAAAAGACTTGTAACTATTATTAGGTTTTTCATAAGGTATGATTAAGAAAGTCATCCATGTTAAAAATACCATGCTTGCCGGCAACAAATTCTGCTGCTAGTACTGCACCAAGAGCAAAACCACTTCTGTTTTTTGCTTGATGTACAATACTGAGTATATCTTCATTTGACTCGTAAACTACTTCATGATTACCTGTAACCTCTCCTTTCCTATGCGAAAAAACAGGAAGGCTATCCAGATTATCCTTTTTGTTTAACGACCAATTATCATAAGAGCTATTATGTTTAAGTATTCCATCTGCAACGGCAATTGCTGTTCCACTTGGAGCATCAAGTTTATGAATATGATGGGTTTCGTTAATATGAGCTTTATAATTATTAAAACCTGTCATTAATTTTGCCAAATATTCATTAACTTTGAAAAAAAGATTTACTCCAATACTGAAATTTGGCGCATAAAATAAAGTTCCATTATTTATAGCACATTGTTCGGTAATGAAATCAAATTTATCGTACCAGCCGGTGGTTCCTGTAACAATTGGTAATCCAAGTTTAAAGCATTTTAAATAATTATTTATAGCCTCTTCGGGTAAGCTGAAATCTATAATTATGGCTGCTGAATTATTTTTTGCATCTAATTTTTCCCAATCTTTAACGGAGTCTAATATGGCTACAATATTGTGGTTTCTGTTGTAACATATTTTCTCAACCTCTTTACCCATTCGTCCGTATCCTGAAATAATAATCTCCATAAATATTTGATAATTAGATGTATATTAAAAACTAACAGTTACCCTAAAACCGTTAAGATTAAGGCTGCTGCCAGGAACTATTTGCTGTACTTGAGAAGGTATTTGTTGAATTGTAGGCTCTACTCTTACTGAAAGATTATCGCTAACCTCCCAATTGTAAAGGTGTGCATCAACCGTAGCATCAAGTATCTGAAGCCCATACCATGCAACTAATATAATGTATGAAAGTTCCATGTTGCGGCGATAATAGTCGCGAGCTGACTTGAGCTGTTCAGTGGTATATTTTCTTGATAAATCGCTACAATAATTAGTATTAACATCACAAACAAATGCCTCTTGAGACGAATCATAACTAGTAACAAGATTATTTTGATTTCCATTTAATGTACAAACATAGGCTTCATTATATTTAAGGTACTCAATTCTGTTGGTTATTGCAAAATATCCAATTACAGCAAATCCTGAATAAATAATTGGCAACTTCCAGTATTTTTTGTTATAAATTTGTCCTGCCCCTGGAATAAGTGCCAAATATGTGGCCTTTTTAGGTGAGTGAACAACAACACTAGTTGAATCATTTAAGGTAGTACCTTGAGCATATATACTACTTGAATAACAAGTAGAAATAGTAAAAAAAATCATGTGCAAGAGCACTATGTTAAATACATGCTTCAAAATTAGCTATTACTTAGTCCTTAATTAATGAGATAATCTTACCCAGATCTTCATCGTTTTTAAAGCTTATAACGATAGTTCCTACACCGTTATTGTTTCGTTTTAGATTCACCTTTGTACCTAACTTAACACTTAGCTGGGCTGTTGAATCTTTAAACTTATTAGGAATTATAGCTGATGGTTTTTTATTTTTTTCTTTTGACGGTGAAGTGGTCATTTTAACAAGTTCTTCCGTCTGCCTCACATTTAAACCTTTATCAATAATAATTTTAAGATGCTTTTCCTGTATCTTTATATTTGAAAGTGTTATTAATGCGCGTGCATGTCCCATGGTTATAAATCCGTCGCGTAAAGCAACTTGTACTTTGGGAGGTAATTTTAGTAAGCGTAAAAAATTAGCAATTGAGGAACGGCTTTTTCCTAATTTTTCACTCAATTTTTCTTGTGTAAGTTTAATCTCGTCAATAAGGCGTTGATAACTTATGGCAACTTCTAAAGCATTCAAATCTTCGCGATGAATGTTTTCAATTAGGGCCAGTTCAAGCATTTCTTCATCATTTGCAATACGAATAAATGCAGGAATCACATTCAATCCAGCCATTTGAGATGCTCTGAATCGTCTTTCGCCAGCAATAATTTGATATTTGCCATATCCTATTTTTCGTACAGTAATGGGTTGTATTATTCCCTGTACCTTGATGGAATCTGATAATTCCCTTAGTATCATTTCATCAAAATTGATTCGGGGTTGAAATGGATTTGTTTCGATTTTACTTATTTCAATTTCAGCAGTTGCTCCTGCAACAAATTTGCCCGAAATATCCTCGGAAGTTATATCTGTATCAGGACTTGACAATATTGAATCAAGACCTCTTCCCAATGCTCTTTTTTTTCCTTTATTACTCATTAATTATCTTATCAGCGTTATTCAATATGGTCATATTATTATTCTGTAATAGTTCGCGGGCAAGATTTAGGTAATTTATTGCTCCTGTGCTATTTGCATCGTACATAATAATTGAATCACCGAAACTCGGAGCTTCACTAAGTTTTGTATTTCTATTTATTATTGTGTTAAATACCATATGCTGAAAATGAGTTTTTACCTCTTCAACCACCTGTTTTGATAGTCGTAGCCTAGTGTCAAACATAGTTAGTAATATTCCTTCAATATCAAGGTTTTCATTTAAACGTGTTTGAACAATTTTTATGGTATTCAGAAGTTTTCCTAAGCCTTCAAGTGCAAAATATTCGCATTGAACCGGAATTATTACCGAATCTGCAGCAGTAAGTGCATTCACAGTGATAAGTCCGAGTGATGGTGAACAATCAATTATAATAAAATCATATTTTGATTTAATTTCACTCAGTACTTTTTGCATGAGTTTTTCACGATTAGGAAGATTTATTATTTCTATTTCAGCACCAACAAGGTCAATATGAGCAGGTAATAAATCAAGATTTGGAGTTTTTGTATTAAGTATTACATTTTCAACATTAATACCATCAATAATACATTCATAAATACTTGCTTGTGTATTTTTTGGGTCAAAACCAATTCCGGAAGTAGAGTTAGCTTGTGGGTCAGCATCAACCAAAAGAGTTTTGTATTCAAGTATTGCAAGACTAGCTGCTAAGTTAATAGATGTTGTTGTTTTACCAACGCCACCTTTTTGATTTGTAATGGCAATAGTTTTACCCATAGTGATAATGTGTAGTTTATTAATTAAAGTGGTTTAATCCTCGATACAAAAGTACGATATATCAAATTCCCAATTAGGTAATCAATGATAATTTTATTAACAACTGATAAGTTATCAATGTATTTTGGAGATGATAATAATTTCAAGTTCAAGGCTAGTTCTAAACCAACTATTCCAAGCAAATAAAACGTGTTTTGTTTGCCTTCAAATAAAATTAACTCTTAATAATATTTTTTACAGATCTGTACTTTTTATATCTGATATATCATCTCCTAAATCTTCAAAATTTACATCAGTGCTGACATCAGTGAAAACATCAGTTTCAACATTGTCTTCATCTTTGATCATTTGTACAATACGATCATTACCTTCCTCTATAAAGTTGATGGCTGTGTTTAATCCCTCTTTAAACTTTTCAAAATCCTCAGCATAAAGAAAAATTTTATGCTTTTCATAAAAAAACTTTCCCTGATCTTCGTTAAATCTTCTTTTACTCTCAGTAATGGTTAAATATTGCTGATTAGCTCGCGTGGCTTTAACATCAAAAAAGTAGGTTCGTTTCCCGGCTCTCACAACTTTAGAAAAAAGGTCGTCTCTTCTTTCTTGTTTTTCTGTTTCCTGCATGTAGTTTTTTAAATTAAATACATGACAAAGTTATAAATTTAACCTAATACCTAACAATACCCTTTGTTTTTTGTTAATAAATAATAGCTTTTGTTGATAACCTATTCTTTAATAATCTTCACAATTGCACTTTTATTTTTCGTAATTACATTTAAAAAATACACTCCTTGTAACAATGAGTTTAGCTCAGCAGATAGTAATATTACATTATTATGGTTTGACAGGTTATAAACTTCTCTAAGAACTACTCGTCCTGCTGTATTAATAATTTCGATGGTAACACTTTCTGATGTGTCAATATTTACTTCAATTTTTATTTTGTTGTTAAAAGGGTTTGGGTAAGTAGCAACAAAGTTATCTGTAAAAACTGGGATATCAATTGATGTTAGAATGGAATCAGCTCCGTAAAAGTTTGGAATTCCCCATCCCATATAGTCATTTGGATCACTTGCATATGAACCACTTTGTTTTATAGCTTCCTGAACTTCCATTATCGACAATTCGGGATGTGCTTGCCATAAGCATGTTGCCATACCAGCCATTATTGGGGATGAAAATGATGTGCCATTACCCCAAGTAGAAATACCCTGAGTACCTGTGGCAATTGTAGCACCTTCGCCACAAGCCATTACAAGGGGTTTAATTCTTCCATCAGCAGTAGGTCCTATTGAACTAAATGAAGCTCTTTGATCACTCAAATTAACTGCACCAATTGTAAATACACTATCACCATCAGCTGGAGCGCCAATCCAAGGGAAAGAAGAACTTCCTCCACTATTACCAGCACTGTTTACAACAAGTATGCCTTTTGAAGCAGCAAAATCAGCAGCACGTGTAACAACGGTTGAGTCACCATTTAAAGCTTCGTGCGTATGGTCAAAAATTGGATTATCAAAATCTATATAACCTAGTGACGAGTTAATAACATCAGCGCCAACGCTATCGGCAAATTCAGCAGCTGACATCCAATTGTATTCTTCAATAACATTTTCATGAGGGGCTTCCTCTGAGCGTAATAACCAATATTCAGCTTGGGGCGCTGTACCTATCATCACCCCTGGTAAATTACCACCCATGCACGAAAGTACCATCTTACCATGTTCACTGTCGGTATATACACTTCCTCCTATGTAAACAAAATCTTTGGATCCCAATATTCTATCGTTTTCAAATAAAAATTCCAAAACAGGGTGTTCCTCAGCACCAGTAAAGCCAGCATCTAATACCGCAATTACCATACCTTCACCTTGAAACCCTGCATCATGCAAAATAATTCCATTTAATTGATCAATTTGCCCAAAAGCATCCCCATAATCCATGGATTGCATAGATTTATCTCCTCGATTATCCGTATTTGTGTTTAAAGGCTCAGAAATAACATTCTTAAATTTATTATTGTTATAATTTTTAGAATAATTAAATTTCACAGATCCACTAACATAGGGTAGGGCTTCAATTTGTTCAATTAGGGCAGGGTTTGTTGTGTATACTGTTACTCCATTTAGCCACTTAGTAGCGTTGAGTAAATCAATACCAATATCAGCCACACCTTGCAGGTAATTAGCATTAACTGGGATATCGTTTTCAACAATTTCAATTCCTTGTCGTATTCTACGCTCTATGGCTCGTTGTGTTAAAAATTCACTCGGATTATCAATTGAGTATTGCGACCCATCTTTATCGGTAAATTGTATGTAATATTTATCAGGTGCTATCTGAGAAAATGAGTTAAAAACAACTCCAATTATTAGTATTATTAGTAAATTTCGCTTCATAATTATTATTATTTATTATATTGTTTTATTCTGACAAAGAAAGTACAAAATGGGTTGCACTTCTATTCAATAGTAATTTCGTTATTTTTGTTTAATATATCAGGAATATTTTTGTTTCCAAGAACAACTTTTTTTATCGTTTTTAAAGTATCAGCTTGAATTATGACTGCATTATCTCCTGTTCTCCAAACTGAAGTATTTCTAATGTAGTCCTTTTCTGTTCCATCATTGTAATAGCATGTAATAACTATTGGAAGAGGTAGCCCACCATTGTTTTCTATTACAATTTTATTGTCAAGAGTTACCTTTTTTATTCCCAAATCTGCGTAAGCCCTACTAAAAAACCATGGTTGAATATACCAGCTAAGATCCTGCCCCGAAACATCCTCAAATGTATTAAAAAAATCGTATGGAATGGGGTGTTTCTGGTTCCAACGATCCATAAAAACATGGAGTGCAACCTTAAAGGTGCTATCACCCAGCGTATTACGCAAGAAAGCATATGCCATTGCTGAACGGTTATATGCATGAACTCGATATGCACTGTAGTCTGCTATTTGATAAGAAGGATACATAAGAGGAACTTCTTTTTCTTTGCCACTTAGATTTTCAAAACTAGTGGTTATTCTTTCAAAATAATTATAGCTTGGGTCCATTTGTGCCAATATACCATAAGTTAACCATGCAGCCCATCCTTCATCCATCCAGGCATACTTACGCTCATTTGTTCCCATGTAAAATGGGAAATATGTATGAGATATTTCATGAAAAATAAGACCAATAGCTTGCCCTCTATCAGATGGATCTCCTTCATTAACCATCATTGGAGACTCCATGCCTCCACCTTTTCTACCATTACAAAATGATGTAATATGCGAATATGGAAATGGGTATCCTGGTAAGCTATCAACCAAAAATTTAACACTTTCTCGGGCAAAAAAAGCTCCCTCATCAAAAGATTCGACTGAATCGGGGTAAACTGCATCAATAAATACTCGGCGTCCTGTATTATAATCAGCAATTACAGAAGTACCATCCCAGTTTGATAATTTTGAAACTCCAAAAGTAAAGTCTGGAACATTGTTGGCAATAAAATGCCATTCATTAGACCTATTATTTTTCAATACAGTATTATTTTTAATATCTGATATTGTGAAAATATTTATTATTTCGTTTGTACTGATAGCTTTTTTATAATTATCTATTACATTATTGGTATATAGTTTATCCATATTAATTAAATCGCCTGTGGCCCATACCATAAATTTAGGAGGTGTTTTTATGCTTACATTAAATTTATTAAGGTCGTTATAGTACTCTACAGTTCCAAAGTATTCAATTTTATCCCAACCATCAATATCATCATAAACAGCAATTTGAGGATACCAGTATGCAATAAATAGTCTATTGTTTCCATAGTTACCCATACGTACCCATCGCTTTTTAGGAATGTAAAATTCCCAATCAATATCTATATTAATCGAATCGTTTGGATTTAAATAATTACTAAGATTAATAAACATGTTAGTAGCAGTTCGAGTTACTGTTTTTTTGTTGGTTAAATCATAAACATTACCATTTATAACTAAACTATTAATGGTTGTACCATCGGTTAAATCATCTTCACCAATTGGCCATGAGCGAGGGTTTCCCTTTTTATAAAAATCAGGATATAATCTAACAACAATCATTTTAATCGTATCGGGGCTATTATTGTAATAAACTATTGATTCGCTTCCTAGTAACTTACTTTCTTCTACAATAAGTTCAGCATTTATAGTATAACTAGAATAATTTTGCCAATAATTTGGTCCAGGCATACCATTGTTTGAACGAGTTCCGTTTTGAAATGCTTTGGCAATTTCAATTGACATCTTATTGTTTGTTTGAGCATGAAGAAAAATGCCTTGCACTATCAGTAAAGATAGTAGTAACGTGCTAAATGTTTTTTTCATTTTTTATAAATAATAAGTATGTTCGATATTATGCTAGCTTTATATATAACTTGCCACAAAATTACAGATTTCTAAATAGAATCAAAATAAATCTATTGTGGATGAAATGTTCATTCATTTTCTTTATAATTTTGCACACTACCAAAATGACAAATATATATTGAGCATTATCTATAACATAAAAAAGCAAATTGCTGAAATTGTATTAACTAGAAAACTACTTTCTGAAAAGATACCATCGGGAAAAGCTGTTAATGTTTCTACAGATCAAATCGTCTTTTTTTTTAATTGCGCATCTACTAAGGATCTTAATTTGATTATTGATTTTCTTAAAAAATCAAATATAGCCAATAAAACTACCTCAGTATTAGCGTATTGCGATTTTGATATTGAAGAAAATAAAATAGATGATAGCAATATTTATATTGTTAGCCAAACTGATTTTAATGTCTTTGGTGGAATTAAGGGCAGGTTACTTGATTGGTTGTCAAA
>Ga0307987_1000632_pt1 | contig 20865 bp, 15 predicted proteins | sample EllFjometagen181_FD_203157 | JGI IMG/M metagenome (GOLD analysis project Ga0307987, IMG submission 203157) | Marine microbial communities from Ellis Fjord, Antarctic Ocean - #181 | ecosystem: Environmental > Aquatic > Marine > Unclassified | place: Southern Ocean | collected 2014-10-08 | reverse complement strand
CCTGACCTTCGCCAGTCCTTGCTGAACGAAGTGGTCGACTGACGTATCCGCAAAAACAGGCCCAAAGGTCGCTACACTCTCAAGGTCGAGTCAAGCAGCGACCGCTGGCGGGAGAAACCAGGTGGTTCCTGGCCGCTTGCTGGCCAGGGATACGGGCACGCGCCCCAGTGGCGATCTGCGACGGGCGTGGATGAGGGTTCTAGGCCGGCACCGGGCGCCAAAGATCTGAGATCAGCAATGCCGCCACCTTGACCCTCAAGCTCTCCGCGCCGGCCCAGGATGCGTCCAGCGACCACGGGGCACTCCAGGTCGGGAGGCGGCGTGGGGGGGCCACACCGCCTCCAGCTACCGCGCTGGGCTTCCTGGCGTTCCGAGGTCCACATTCTCAGGTCCAGCGAAATCCAGAAGGATTCGGATAGGGCGGGGGCCTCGGAGACCAGCACTCCGAGATGAGCTACGAGGAGTCGGCTACCATGAGCCTGCTTTGGTCGAACTGACCTACCCCCAACTGGTCGCCGGAGACTTCGGAGTTGATGGTGAAGCTACCGCAGAAGAAGCGCCGACATCACTATGTCTGGCGCCACTACCTTGAAGCGTGGGCAACAGCGGGGAAGCTGTGGTGCATCCGGCGGGGTGGTCACCCGTTCCACGTCTCCACAAGAAATGTGGCCGTGGAAACCGACTTCTACCGGCTCAAAGAGCTGACTTCGCAGGATCTAGAGTTCGTCCAGATGGTCATCAACTCCATGGAGAACCCGCTCGTACGCAGACTGGCTGAACGGTGGATTCCGATGTTCACAGAGGCCCACGAGCTGCAACGTCAAGTCGAAGCACTAGGTGATGTCCCGCAATCCGTTCGGGAGGCCTTTGACATTGCGCTCAACAACACGGAGGAGGATCTACACGCACGAATTGAGGGTGATACCCTCCCCTTGCTCGACTCTCTTCGCGAAGGCCAGATCGACGTGCTGGAAAGCGACGAGAGTTTCACGATGTTCGCCCTCTACCTGGCCGCACAACTCCTTCGGACGCGCGGCATGAAGCAGGCGACAGTCAAGCGCCTTCAACCCATAGCTCAAGTCTATGAGGTCGACGTTGACGCATCTTGGGGCCTTGTCCGAACAGTTCTCGCTACCGGGCTCAGCTACAACCTGAGCGGACGAAGGACCCTGATGCGCGCCACGATCCTCAAGGCATCCACACCAGCTGAGTTCATGGCTGGTGACCAGCCTCTATTCAATGTCCGTGGCGGAGGGAAAGAGCAGGAGACACCGCCTACCGAACTCGAGCTGTACTACCCACTCTCGCCTTCAACAGCACTTCTCCTGGACTTCAGTCCAGCTTCGGCAGGGGTGGAGAAGCGAGTCCTGGGCGAGACTGAGGTTGGCGCCTACAACCGGTTGGTCATGCAAGAGGCCCACGAGCAGGTGTTCGCTTCCAGGAGGGAAGCTTTGGAGGACGGCGCCGGGGAATTCTGACCTCTGGCAATCAAGCCCTTTTGCCGAGGAACAGGATCTGTGGTCAGCTACGCCTACTTCGCAGCATCGTGGGCAGCAGCGCCATCGCTCGCTGTCGCCAACTTCGCCACCACCCCGCAGACAGCCAGTGCCGCTGCGACGCCCAAGAGAGCCTTGAGAGGTTGCCGCCAGTACATGTAGCTCTGTGGAGGTCGGAAGCCTCGGTGACGATCACGAAGCTCACCAAGCGGGATGGGCTCGATCTCGACCACGTCACCGACCTCGATGGCGTGTGCCACCTGCGTCCCCTCGAAGTAGTCCCGGTACTCATCCCCAGAGACACCGAAGTCCTCTCCCAGTTCATTCCACAGCTCGGTTTTGTCGCCACGCCTGACCCCCTCCACCACGAAGGCGCCGACCAGCGCCTTCATCGGAGTTGACTCGTAGACGAGCACCACATCACCGGCCTGGAGCTTGATCGGCGTTCGCCGCAGCTCGTAGCGCTTCTCCCGCAGGAAGATGCGCCGTGAATACTTGGGCTTGATGGACATCAGAACGGTTTTCACCAGGCGATTCCTCCCTTCTTCAGAATCTGGCCGTAGGTCGTATACGGCACGGACGTGATGGTCTGCGGATGAGACATGGCGAACTCGGATCGAAGTTCATCCAGCCCGACGGGGCGCTCGAAGGGCACCCACCACGCGAAGCGCAACGCCATGGCCTTGCCAGCGTAGCGGCCATCACCCGGCGAGCGAGCGTGTTCTCGGATCGCGTTGAGTCCGAGAATACCGATGTCTCCGAACTCCGCGAACAGATCATCGGGCGGCGCAACACGACACTCGAGTATCCGTGCGAACCCGGCAACTGCCTTGTCGGTCTGGGAGACGTAGAACAGCACCGGGGAACCATTCAGGCGCTCTGGACCGAACCTGGGGGCGCAGAAGTAGGCGTTGTCGGTTCTCAGGCGAAGCTTGTCAGCGTTCGGGAACAGCGAGCCTTGTGCCCGAGGGATCTCCATCAGGGCATCAGCCCAGGAAGGCTGGATGGGGATGATGAAGGCGGTGCGCTCCCCGAGAGATAGTCTCGCGGGATAGACCAGCTCCTCCAACTCGTTCAGTCCGAGCGTGTCCACGGTCTGTCCGTCTTCGACGACCGCGACACCCCTCACACTCAGCTCCGTGTCCCTGACGGGTTCGAAGCTCCGCTGTCGCGGTGGCATGAACCAGCTTCGTGCGCTTCTCACCCGAGCATGATCAGGTAGCTCGAAAACTTCGCGCGATAGCCTGTCAAGGAACGGGACCAGCCCATCGTCATCGATCTCTTCGTAGAACAGGTGCTTGGCGAGGACGAACTCTGTGCTGCCAGCTTTGTACCGACGCATCGAGGCCCCCTCGATACGGAAGCCGTACTGCAAAAAGAACTCCAAGGCATGCAGGCGCTCGCTGGAGACGGTGACGTAAACCTTCTCGTAGCCCTCCGTCACCCAGAGGCGGAGCTGGTGGAACAGGAGATGGGGACCAAGGCCACGGCCTTGGTGGTCGTCACCAACGTAGAAGGTGGAGAGCTTGACGACGCGGTCGTCCTTAGCCGACCACACCGAGATCCCTGCGACCTCTCCATCGAATACGCCGATGAATGCGTTCTTTTCCCCGAGAGCCTTCGTCTTCCATGCGTCGAAGTTGGGATAGGACGAGCGGATGGGGTCCATGAGGCGAGCAACGGCGTCACCATCATCGGTCTTCGCACGGCGCACCACCGCCCCGTACCGATCCTTGGAGTGCCTCGGGCTCGCAGGAATCGACGCGACCACCTCCGCCGGTGAGCACACCAAGCAGCCAAGCTCCTCGTTGCTACGCCGGGCCTTCTTCCGCAGCCGCTCGTCGAGCGTGACAAACACACCCCCACCAAGCAGCTTCAGGGACGCCAGGTGAAGGCAGTCCCTACGCTGGTGCTCCCACCCGTTGCTCTCAGGGTTGGCGTTCGGCCACAGAAGCTCGTGGTATCGACGCCCCAGCTCGTCGCGCTCTCTCCGCCGTTCCTCCGAGACGGGTTCCTCCGCAAACATCGCGAGTCGGCTGCGGACGAAGGATGGCTCGCCATCCCCCGGTGTACCGACGTCACCACCGGGCACCTCGATATCCACCAGTGGCGTGACGATCAACCGAGTCCTGGCCTCGGTACCCAACCGGATGATGCGCAGTAGGTCGCCATCCACGTCCTCGGCGGGAGTGAGCAGGTTCACGACGCAGGAGGTGTCCAGCGCTAGCCGCGCTGGGAGCCGCTCCAAGATGGTCCCAGGCCCCGTGGCCATCAGTACCCCCCGATGCCGATCATCACTGCACCTCCACCCAGCCAGCCGATAGCAGCTCAGCCTGCTGGAGCACGATCTTGGTCGCCTCGTCCTGCTTGTCCGGCGGGTAGCCGTGCTTGCGCAGCACACGCTTGACGATCACCCGCAGCTTTGCGCGCACCGACTCCTTTACCGTCCAGTCGATGCTCACGTTCCGCCTCACCGTCTCCACCAGCTCTCGGGCGATCTCCTTCAGGGTCTCGTCACCGAGGACCTCGACGGCGCTGCCGTTCATCTCCAGGGCGTCGTAGAAGGCGACCTCGTCACGGTTGAGACCGAGCTGTTCCCCGCGTTCAGCGGCTTCGCGCATCGCCTTGGCTAGAGCGATGAGCTCTTCGATCACCTGGGCGGCCTCGATAGCGCGGTTCTGGTAGCGCCGGATGGACTTCTCCAGCATCTCGGCGAAGGACCGCCCCTGGACCACGTTCTGCCGTGACCGCTCCTTCACCTCGTCGTTCAGGAGCTTCCGCAGGAGCTCGACAGCCAGGTTGCGGTGCTCGAGGCCACGCACCTCAGCCAGGAACTCGTCCGACAGCACCGAGATATCGGGCTTGTCCAGGCCCGCTGCCGCGAAGATGTCGACGACCTCGTCGGAGGACACCGCTCTGGACACGAGCTGGCGGATGGCATGGTCGAGCTCACCCGATGAATGCCTGTCGGACACCGTGGTCTTGGCGATGGCGGCCTGTACGGCCTGGAAGAAGGCCACGTCGTCGCGAACCCGTAGGGTCTCTTCGTGAGGGACCGCCAGGGCGAAGGCCTTGGACAGGTCGCGCACGGCCCGCATGAAGCGCTTCTTGCCTTCCTCCTGGGCCAGAACGTGTTCCTGGGCGGCGGGCAGCAGCGACAGACGATCGGCCGGCCCCCCTGTCACCCACTTGGACCAGTCGAAGCCATGAAGGAGCGCCGTGCAAACCTCGTGCCTCGACAGCATGACCTCGACGGCCTCTTCCTGGTTCAGCGCGGTCTTCCCCGCACCACCGCTCTCCGTGTAGGTGTGCAGCGCCCGCTTGAGATGGTCGGCCAGGCCCAGGTAGTCCACGACCAGGCCGCCCGGCTTGTCCTTGAACACCCGGTTGACGCGGGCGATGGCCTGCATGAGCCCGTGGCCCTGCATGGGCTTGTCCACGTACATGGTGTGCATGCTGGGGGCGTCGAAGCCGGTGAGCCACATGTCGCGGACGAGGACGAGCTGGAACTCGCTTCCAGGGTCCTTGAAGCGCACGGCGAGCGCCTTCCGGCGGCGCTTCGTGCGGATGTGCTGCTGCCAGCCCTCGGGGTCCGAGGCCGAGCCGGTCATCACGATCTTGATGGCACCCTTGTCGTCGGCTTCGTCGTGCCAGTCAGGACGGAGATCCACGATGGCGTTGTAGAGGTCGACGCAGATGCGGCGGCTCATGCAGACCACCATGGCCTTGCCATCCAATACCTCCAGCCTGGCCTCGAAGTGCTTCACCAGATCGGCAGCAATGAGACCGATGCGCTTGTCAGCCCCAACCAGGGCCTCCAGGGCCGACCACTTGGTCTTGAGCTTCTCCTTGACCTCCGCCTCTTCGCCTTCGGTGACGTCCTCGATCTCGTCGTCGAGCTTCGGCTTCTCCGCCTCGTCCAAGGCGATCCTGGCGAGCCGGCTCTCGTAGTAGATGGGCACGGTGGCCCCGTCCTCGACGGCCCTTTGTATGTCGTAGATGCTGATGTAGTCGCCGAAGACCGCCCGGGTGTTCTTGTCGGTGAGCTCGATGGGCGTGCCCGTGAAGCCCACGAACGAGGCGTTGGGGAGCGCGTCCCGCATGTGTCGGGCGTAGCCGTCAATGAAGTCGTACTGGCTGCGGTGAGCCTCGTCAGCGATGACCACGATGTTCCTGCGCTCCGAGAGCACCGGGTAGCTGTCTCCTTTCACGTCGGGCATGAACTTCTGGATGGTGGTGAAGACCACCCCGCCAGAGGCGACCTCGAGGCGGGTGCGCAGGTCCAGCCGGTCTTTGGCCTGGACTGGCTTCTGGCGCAGCAGCTCGTGGCAACGTGCAAAGGTGCCGAAGAGCTGGTCGTCAAGGTCGTTGCGGTCGGTGATCACCACCAGGGTCGGGTTCTCCATCGCAGGTGCGATCACGATCTTGCCCGCGTAGAAGGCCATCGTGAGGCTCTTGCCCGAACCCTGGGTGTGCCACACCACCCCGACACGCTGATCCCCCCGGGGCCCCGTCGCCTCGACCGTCGCCTTCACCGCACTCTGCACGGCGTGGAACTGGTGGTAGGCCGCCATCTTCTTGATCGCGGTGTCGCCATCAGCTTCGTAGACAACGAAGCTGCGAATGAGGTCGAGGAAACGCCGGCGCTCGAAGACCCCGCGCAGCAGCACCTCGAGCTTGGTCTTGGTCGCGGGTGCGAGCTTTTCGCCCTCGATGGTCCTCCAGGGCATGAAGCGCTCGCGTGGCGAGGTGAGCGTACCGATGCGAGCGTCCAGACCATCAGAGATGACCATCACCTCGTTGAACGTGAACAGCGATGGCAGCTGGTGCTTGTAGGTCTGCAGCTGCTGGTAGGCATCCCACACCGTGGCCTTGTCGCTGGCAGCGTTCTTGAGTTCGATGATGCCCACGGGCATCCCGTTGAGGAAGACCAGCACGTCGGGGCGGCGGGTATGCCCTCCCTCGCGCACGGTGAACTGGTTGACGGCAAGCCAGTCGTTGTTGTCGACGTCATTGTAGTCCACGATGCGCACCGGCGCGTAGTCCGTGCTCCCGTCCGCGCGGAGGAACTCGGTGGGGATGCCGTCCACGAGGTAGTGGTGGAACTGGTGGTTGGCGTCCACGAGCATCGGCGAGCTGATGAGCGTGAGCTTTCTGAGTGCCTCCTGAATGGCCTCGGGCTCGACACCGGGGTTCAAACGATAAACCGCATCCTCCAAGCGGCTCCGGAGGACGACTTCCTCGTAGGTTGTACGCTCCGCGTCCCGCTCGCCTGGGCCGGTGGAGGGGCCGTGGAGCACCTCGTAGTCCAGGGCCTCCAGCCACGCGAGGGTGGCCTGCTCTACGACGTCCTCTGAGAATCCGCTCATGAGTCGTCCTCGGTGTTGCCCTGGATTCGCCGAATCTCTCGGTCAAAGTCGGAGATGTAGTCGCGGTCCTGCGTGACACGGAACTGGGAGTACTCATCGTGGGCCTTGAGCTTGGCCTCGAGAGCGCTCACCTTCCCTCGGTCCTCGAGGATCGGGTAGTCCGACAGCTCGAGGAAGCGATCGAGGAACAGAATCCAGTCCTCCATGCTCATAGCGATGCGCCGCTGGGCTCGGTTCTCCGCCAGGTCCAAGTAGGCCGAGACGATGCGGTTCAGCTCCTGCGCGTGGGCTTGGTTCAGGTAGTTCTTCGCCACCGCGACGTCGGACTTGTGGATCTGCCCGTCGGGCGCGTTCTTCCAGTTCGTAAGGCCCATGTAGGGCTGGGAGGCGTCCGCCGATGCGTAGATGATCTCAGCGGCGGTCTGGCCAGTGATGGCCCAGTGCAGCTTGTTCTGGACCGAAGCGAAGAACTCGCGTGTGATCGGTGCGTTGCAGTCGTAGTCGACAGACAGTGCGTACAGGTCCATGATCTTCTGGTAGAAACGCCTCTCGCTGGCCCGGATCTCCCGAATCCGCTCCAGCAGTTCCTCGAAGTAGTCCCGCCCCAGGCGGCGGCCTTGCTTCAAGCGCTCGTCGTCGAGCACGAAGCCCTTGATGACGTACTCCTTGAGCGTATTCGTGGCCCAGATCCGAAACTGCGTGGCCTGGTAGCTGTTCACCCGGTAGCCGACAGCGATGATCGCATCGAGATTGTAGTGCTCGATCTGCCGCGAGACCCGGCGTTGCCCCTCCTGGCGAAGTGTTTCCAGAATGGAAATGGTTGCCGTGCGCTCGAGCTCCCCAGATTCGTAGATCTTGCTCAGGTGCTTGCTGATGGCCGGAACGCCCACCCCGAACAGATCGGCGATGTCCTTCTGTGGCATCCAGAGGTTCTCGTCGAGGATGATCACCCTGATGTGCTGGGTGCCGCCTGGAGCGCGGTAGAAGATCAGCTCGCTGGTGGGGTCGTCGGTCATGACCAGTCAACCTCGTCTTGGTGCTCGAACCACTGTAGGAGTCGCTTCGCGGCCGAGTCAGCACCTTGCAGCCCGGTGGCACGCAGGCGCCGCTTGAACGCCACCCTGATTCGCGACTTCACGCTCTCGCGGTCCAGCCAGTCCACCACCGCTAGCGCGTCGAGTTCAGCCAATAGTGCGGTGCTCAACGCCGATAGCGCCTCTCCAGATAGGGGTAGTGGCCTGGGAAAGAGATCGGGTAGAAAGGAAAGGAGCGGGCCAGACAGCACTGAGAGACGACCGTCGTAGGCCTCGGCAGAGGTGATTCGTCCCACCGACTCGGGCTTCCGCCATGGGTCCAGGCTCGGTAAGGTGATGCGAAGTGCCGCGGCCTCACCAACTGGCTCCCCCATGACAAGGGAGTCGAGAACAGCGACGTAGGCGGGCCTGTCCAGGTGGAACAGGATCTCGCTGGGCCTGAACCGGACATCCTCCAGCGCCTCGGTGGTGAACCGCAGCACGAGCAGGTCGGCGTCATCCTCCCACTCCGCATCGCATCGAACCGATGCGTCGATCCTGGCATGAAGGTGCTCGAAGCGCTCGTAGGGCTCACGTGTGTGCTGTAGATTCGGCTCGACGCCGTCCAGAGCACCCAGGAGCAGGGAGAGAATCGCGTCTGCCGACAGGAGATACACCCGGACGTGGTTCTCCGACAGCGCGTCGAGGTACCCATCCTTCCCATGGGCAACGGGTCCTTCCTGGTTACGCATGTGAGTCAGGGCGTCGACCAGCTGGTTGTGAGCCGCCAACACCTTGTCGAAGCGGCTGGCCCCGCGTGTATTCTTGAGCCCGAGCTGCTCGAGGGCGCGGGTAAGAAGCCCGGTTGTCTTGGCCTTGCTCGGAATTTCTTGCCCGTAGTCCATGAGCACCGTCACGCATACGGTCTCGATGAAGGACTTGATCAGCTCGATGAGGCTGTGCTGGTTGCCCGCGTAGGTCGTCGCTAGGTCGTTGTAGTGGGCCACCAAGTTCGCGGCGTGCGGCCAGTGGTCGCGGGCACGTCGAAAGGCCGGGGCGATGGCGTCCAGCTCGTTCATGTCGCGTCCTCGGCTACAGCAGACTCGGGGACGCGCAGTTCGCCGGAGATGAGCTTGGAGAGGAGCGTATCGCGGAGGGCGGCGAGGGTGCGGGACACGTTGACATTGGCGGTGATGCGCTGAAACAGTGGCTCCGTGACCGCTCCGAAACCGGCAAGCACGATGGCCGGCGGCACTGCAATCTGGAAGCCTTCAAGTGCTTCCACAGTCGCCCGCTGGCGTCCCGATGAGCCGGTCATGCTTGCGATGGCGTGCGCCCGGAAGGGCTCGTACCGCACGATGCAGTAGGGCCAGACTCGCGGAACCCCTTCGCGGGGTCGCAGGACGATGTACTCCGTTGAGCCGAAGGCGATCTGGTCGCCCTCGAGGAAGTCGACCAAGGCGGACTTGCCGTTCTCCAGGCACGGAGTAATGCGAGCGAGTAGCGTGTCGTCCTGCTGGAACCTAGCGCCGCCCTTGTACTCGCGGGTGGTCCACTCGGACACCGACGGCCCCGAAGTCGGGAGCACCTTCATCTCGACGTAGACCGCCTCGGTGCCGCGCGCTAGGGACAGCCGGGGGTTGAACTCCACTAGAGCCTGCAGCCCAGTGACCTCCCAGCCGTGAGGAACCGAGCCGAACCCGGCCTCTTCAAACTCGCTCGGAAACAGCCTGGCGTAGCCCGGCACGTTGTACGACTCCCGCGCCATGACCTCCCGCCGCTGCTCGGCTCTTTCGGCCAGATCGTCGGGTATAGCGTTTCCGGCCCGCAGTGCGTTGTCAATGACAGGGTCGAAGTCCACGAACCACGACTTGAAGAGTGCCTGGGCCGTGGCTTCCAGGGTCTGGCTCATCTTGCGGATGAGCTCGATCTTGTCGTCGAGGGCGCCCAGCACAGCGGAGATACGACGTTGCTCCTCCACCGGAGGCCAGAGGACACGATCCATGTGGACGTGGTTTCGGTTGACCCCCGGCACGGCCGCCTTGTCCGTGAACTGGCTCCATCGAATGGTCTCCAGAAAGTAGGAAACAAAGCGAGGATCGGCGCCCTTGAAGTCGCGGATGTACAGAGCCGTGTTCAGGGGCCAGAAGTCGCCCTCGACGAAGAAGACCTGACCGATGGTACCGTATCGGCCGGTCACCACCCCTGGGCCACGGACCTTCGCCTCGTCGTGCCATCCAGAGGGTCCCGAAGAGGACACAACGGGCACTGGCCCCGCCTTCCGCAGCCTCTTGGGCAGGTCATAGCCACGCTTGAGCTCGATCACGTCGCCGAGCGAGCACCTCTGCCAGCCGACTCCGGGGAGGTCGTCAGATGCCATGTCCCAAAGCCCCCAACATGTCGCGGATGGACATCTCCAGCCTAGAAGACTCGGCGAACTGGGTGTCCAACTTCCCTGTCAACAACGCCATCTTGTCCTCAAAGGGCACGCCGTCGTCTTCGATCTCCTCCGCACCGACGTACCGCCCTGGCGTCACTACGAAGTGGTGCTTGCCGATCACATCGGTCGTCACGGCCTTGCAGAAACCCGGGACGTCCTTGTACTCGACGTCGCCATCCCCCCGCCAGTCGTGGTATGCGCCCGCAATCTTATCGATGTCGGCCATATCCAGGTTTCGATGCACGCGGTCGATCAAAGTGCCGAGCTTTCGTGCGTCGATGAACAGCGTCTTGCCGCGCCGGTCTCGCAGCCGCTTACCCTCCTGACCCTTCCCGTTGCGCTTGTCGCGCGTCAGGAACCATAGGCACACGGGGATCTGCGTCGAGTAGAAGAGCTGACCCGGCAGCGCCACGATGCAATCGACCAGGTCGGCCTCGACGATAGCCTTGCGGATGTCTCCCTCGCCCGACGACTGCGATGACATGCTCCCGTTGGCGAGCACGAAGCCGGCGGTGCCCTTCGGCCTAAGATGATGGATGAAGTGCTGAACCCACGCGAAGTTCGCGTTGTTCACGGGAGGGGCTCCGAACGCCCATCGCATGTCTTCCCGAAGGCGATCCCCGCCCCAGTCGGAGGCGTTGAAGGGCGGGTTCGCCAGCACGTAGTCGACCTTTAGATCCTTGTGCTGGTTGTTGTGGAACGAGTCACCCCACTGGTCCCCCAGGTTGGCGTCGATACCCCGAATGGCTAGGTTCATCTTCGCTAGGCGCCAAGTGGTGGGATTGGACTCCTGCCCGTATACGCTGATGTCGCCAATGCGCCCGCCGTGGGCCTCGATGAACTTTTCGCTCTGCACGAACATGCCACCCGATCCACAACAAGGATCGAGCACGCGGCCACGGTAGGGGGCCAGCATGGTCACCAGGGTCTGTACCACGCTTCGGGGTGTGTAGAACTGGCCGGCCTTCTTGCCCTCGGCGCTGGCGAACTCAGAAAGGAAGTACTCGTAGACACGGCCCAGAATGTCCTTTGAGCGGTTCTCAGCATCGCCCAGCCCGATCGTGCCAATGAGATCGATCAGCTCACCCAGACGCCGCTTATCCAATGCAGGGCGCGCGTAGTTTTTCGGCAGCACCCCCTTGAGCGAGGGGTTGACACGCTCGATCGCGAGCATCGCGTCGTCGATGAGCTTGCCGTTCTCCGGCAGCTTTGCCTTTCCTTGCAGAAATCCCCAGCGGGCCACCGGAGGAACCCAAAAGATGTTCTCAGCTCGGTACTCGTCAGGATCCTCCGGATCAGCGCCTTGGTCCACCTCTGCGGTCAGCTCGGCATGCTTCTCCACGAAGGCATCGGAGATGTACTTGAGGAAGATCAGCCCAAGCACAACGTGCTTGTATTCAGCCGCATCCATGTTGTTGTGAAGTTTGTCGGCGGCCTTCCACAAGGTTGCTTCGAAGCCCAGCGTCGCCCCATTGCCATTTTCCGATCCGCTCGTCGTTGTCGTTGTCCCTGGCGCCATGTCCACTCCTTTTGGTGCTCACGGACTATCCCTGGGCACAGGTGTTCACAAGCACGGGACCAGCCCCCACCACCCCAGGAAGACCCCACTGCCTCCCTGGGGTGCCCGGTGGCCATACGACCACCAGGAGAGGCCTCACCTCGGCCTCGGAGGGTGCGACAGCTCATCGGCTTCGGTGTCGGCATCTGTCAACTCGTCGCTGGCGCCTGCCCGTGGTCTTCTCTTCCACCGCTCCCGCACGATGGCCCCGGCCCGCCGATCGGCCTCATCCCTGGGCAGGCAGCCCCCAAACTCCATGATGGCGGCGCGTTCCTCGAAGTGATCACGCGCATCCTCGGGCCAGTCCTCGATTTGCAGCGGCAGCTCCCCCGGCTCGGGCGGTGCCCCTTCCGGGGCCTCCAGCCATGCCCTCAACGCCAGCGCCCGAGCTTGGCGATTCTCAGCAGTGAGCCGCGGTCCCGCCTTGGCCTGGCCCACCAGGGGCAGCTCGGCGCGTCCAGCCCGGTTCATTCCTCCACCCCCTCGAAGTGGTAGGCGGGTTTGCGCTTCTCGCCCTCGGGGTAGCTCCGCACCAGGCGCCAGCCCTGGCCATCGACCACGAAGCGGGTGTCCAGATACTCGCGAAACAGGTTGCCCACGATGGTGGCCTTGGCCCTGGTGGACTTGGGGTTGCCCCTGCGGTCTCGGAAGCGCTCACCCAGCTGCTCGTCCAGGCGCTCCACCCAGCCCGCCGCCGGCGCCGCGTCCGCGCCGTGATGCTCGGTGATGATGTCGAGCATCAGCTCGTAGCGGGGGTCGAAAGCGTGGGCCGACTCCTCGAAGTTCGTGAGGAAGCCATCGAAGCCCGACAGCCGCAGGATGGCGTCGATGGTGGCGGCCCAGTCCTGGCTGGTGCTGTGCATGGCAGGCTTCTCGCAGCCCGGCTTCCCCATCTCGATCCACACCTTCACCATGCCCGCGAGCTCGGCCACGATCCCCATGCGCTGCTGCTCCACAAAGGCCACCACGTCGGACAAGGCGTAGTGTGTCCTGCGCACGTCCTCGTCGAGCATCAGGTTCACAGGCAGCGCCCGGCGGCGCAGGTCCGGCCCGAGGTGTGTGAGGTTCATGGTCAGGCAGAACATGATGTCGTTCTGCGGACGAGAGATGGAGGAGTTGCTGCCCAGGCGGCGGAAGTTGAGGCGGCTGTCGGTGATGCAGCGCTCGAGCACGGCGCTCTGGATGGCCCGGCTGGTCTTGGCGTTGTCCACCACGATGATGCGGTCGCCAGCCTCCACGCGGGTGGCGATCTGCTTCTCGAACTCGGTGTCATCGGGGACGTAGGAGACGGTATTGGGCTCGGCCCCCTCCACCAGCACGCCCAGCACCCGGGCCAGGGTGGTCTTGCCGACGCCCGGCTTGTTGCCGTTGACGGCCAGGAAGGGGTGCCCCCGGCCCCAATGGGGCATGGTGAGCGCGGTCAGCAGGACCCCGACGAAGTTGACCAGGTCGGCCTCGGCCTTCCAGTGGAAGTCGGCCAGCGCCCGGTGCAGCAGGGGCGTCCCCTCGTCAGTGGGGCTGACCCGTGGGCCGTCGTAGTAGATCCCAGGCCCTGGGTGGTAGCCAGGGCTTCCCACGAAGCCCCAGCGATCGTCGAACAGGGGTGAGCGGCAGTAGAGCCTCAGCTGGGGGAGCTGGGACCACACCCTGGGATCGCTGACGAAGGCGCGGGCCAGTTCGCTGGGGATCACCCCGTAGCGCATGAAGGCCAGCCCCTCTTCACCGTCGCGGGCGAAGCGGATCTCCAGCAGTGCAGACAGCAGGCCCCCCAAGTTCTTGTCCGTGACGACGACAGGGCCGACCCCACGACGTACGAACACGATGTCGCGCTCGGTGCGGAAGAAGCGATGGGCGGGTGCCACGGCCGCCAGCATGTCGTCGAACAGGCCAGCGACGGTCTGGCGGTTGACCACGTAGTCCACGACCACACGGCCCGGCTCCGGCGGTGGAGGGGGTTCGCCCTGCTTGGCCTTGCGCAGCGACCGCCGCACTTCGCTGACGGTCTCTTGGAAGACACGGGAGCTCAACCCGCTCGCGGCCCGTAGCTGCTGAAGGTGTGGCTCCCGTTCGGCCGCGGGTAGCTCCAGCAGGCCCGCGATGGTGTCGCGCAGCAGGCACAGCCCCGCGCCCTCTTCCTCGATCTCGCCCCAGCGATGCTCGAACTCCGCGACGGATCTCCCCGGCTCCTGGGCGCCACTGGACGCCACCGCACCTCCTGGTAGCGGCTCACCCGACAGCTCTGCGACCAGGGCGCAGGCGGCCTCGAAGTCAGCCGCACGCCCCGAGCGCACCAGGAAGTCGAAGATGCTCTCCGTTTGCCCATCGCGGAACGAGTGGAACGCGCCGCGCTCGGCCTGGCCGTTGCCATCTGCCACGCCGGCAGAGGGGTTCTTGTCGCCGCTGGCCGAGAAGGGATCGCGGCACTGGAGCCAGCCCTCACCCGAACTCGCACCGGTGAGCAGCTCCCCATAGACCGCATCGAGGGGTAGGCTGGCGAGGGCCTGGGCACGCCAGGTGGTCCAGCTGGACGACGGGCCACGCTGCGAGCCTGCTGTGCGCTGCGCTCTCTTGGGGCGGGGCTTGGGATCGGCGTCGCGGCTGCTCTTGCGCGCCTCACGGAAAGCCGCCAGGTCCTCGGCCACCTTGTCGAACAGCTCCACGTCGTCAGGGATGGCGCCCAAGTCAACGGTAGCGAAGCGATGGGGCCGCGAGGGGCTGTCCTCGCCCTTGACCGCCTTGGTGCCGTACAGCTTGAGGATGCGGGAGGGGTTGAAGGTGGAGGTGTCCACCTTGGCGCCATCGGTGCTGAATCGCTGGTTCAGCAGCCGCAGGAGGTTCTTTGCGTCCTGGGCTGCTTGCCTCACGTCCGAGACCGGAACCATGGGCACCAGCAGGTGGTATCCGTTGCCGCTGTCGGCCTGGACGGCTTCGACGCCGCGCTCGTGCAGCCAGGACCGCACTTGCTCGGCTACCTCCAAGGCGCAGGCCTTCTCCTGCTCGCTGGCGGAGCTGTCCCTCGGCTCTCGCTCCGGGTCAACGTCCACGACGAAGAGCGAGTAGGCCAGCACGTCCCGATCCCGCGCTGCCGTTCTCGAGCGGGCCAGGGTGCCCCGCCGGCCCTCGGCCAGATCCGGGCGGATGGGCTGCAATGAGAAGTAGACGTTGGCCTCTCCGACCCGAGGGTGGTCCTTGCGGGGGATGCGGGCACGGGGTTCGTCGGCGACAGGGAGCAGGGCCTGGACAAGCGCCTCTTCGTCTTCAGGGCCGAAGTAGCCAGACCAGGTGCCTTTCCCCCTGCCCTTGCGCAGCAGGCGCAGCTCGGTGATCCCACCAAGGGCTTGGTGCCGGGGCAGAAGCCACGACAGGAAGGGCCGTAGGTGATCGCGCACCCAGGGGGAGCCCAGGTAGGCATCGCTGGCAGAGGGTTCACCCAAGCTCGCGCGTCCTCGCCATCAGGAGTGGGCAGGGGGGCTCGCCAGGAGCTCCGACAGGGGACAGGCCTCAGCACAGGACAGATCCCGCAGCGCCTCGCTCAGCTGCTGCGCGAGCCTGTCGGTCCACCCCAGGCCTGCTGCCTGGCGCAACGCAGGGAGCCGCTGGCCCAGGGCCAGTTCGCACGCGAGGATCTCGAAGGATGCCCGCGGGCTGGCCTCGATGGCTCCCAGGCCGTGGAGCATGTCCAGGGTGCGCCGCAGGCACCCCACGCGGAACTTGCGGTCCTCCAGCTCCAGCTTGGCGGCCAGGCGCCGCTCCCGCGCCAGGGACGGGTCTCCGGTTCCCATGGCAGAGCGCACACCGAGCAGGACGACGCCCACCCGGTCCTCGCCCGGCTCCCGCTCGGCCTGTTGGCGCTCGGCGGCGGTGGGCATGATCTGATCGACCAGGAAGCGATGCAGGCGCCGGCCCACCGGCTTGCTGGTGCGCGAGAACACGGTGAGCAGGCCAGGCTCGGTCAGCAAGATCAGCTTGCGGTGCGCCCTGCCATGGCCCAGGGCGGAGCAGCCCTCGACCTGGGCCACGAAGGCCGCCAGGGGCTCGCCCTCCAGCACGGTGTAGTCCCGCCCGGCCACCAGATCCTGAGCCCACTCGCCCAGGATCAAGGTCTCCAGCCGCTTGCCGCCGTTGCTGTAGCCGAGCACGGTACCGGCCTGGCGGGCCAGCCATGCCAAGCGCCCCTCGTGGGTGAAGGTGCAGAAGGGCTGCCCTTCGAAGTCGCTGTCGAGAAGGACTGAGGTGGTCACGGTTCTCTCCTGGTGTCATGGGGCGACGCCGTCAGCGCGGCGACGCGACGTTGGAAACGGTGGAAGCTGTCGCGGTCGGCGAACTCGAGCTCGATCACCACGCCCCCTTCCTCGATGAGCAGGACAGGCATCCAGGCGTCCCAGCCGGCCAGGCGCACGTCAGGGTCCTGTACGAAGGCGCGGGCCTCGAGCAGCCCGTGCTCGAAGGTCTGGGCGAGCTGCAGGCAGGGTCCATCGCTCATGGCACCCTCCCTTCTCCTTGGGAGCCGTCCACGCTCAGGAAGCTCGCCACGTCCGTGAGCTGGCGACTGCGGCGCACGTTCGGGAGGCTGCGGAGGAAGATGCGGCCGTAGGGCTTGCACACCAGGCGGCGGTCGAGGACCACCACCACACCACGGTCGTCCACGCTTCGGATGAGCCTGCCGAAGCCTTGCTTGAAGGTCAGCACAGCGCGGGGGAGGCCGTAGTTCATGAACCACTGGCGGTCCCGCTGCCGGATGGCGTCGAGCACCGGGTCCTCGGGGCTCAGGAAGGGCAGACGGTCGATCACCACGCAAGACAGCGTCTCGCCGGGAACATCGATGCCGGTCCAGAAGGAGTCGGTGCCCAGCAGCACGGACCCTGTGTCCGCCTGGAATGCCTCCACCAAGGCGGTGCGCGGCTGCTCTCCCTGGCGGAGCACGCGGTAGTCGCAGCCATCGAGCCGCTTGTGCGCGCCATCCAGGCTCTGGTAGGAGGTGAACAGCGCCAGAGTGCGTCCCTCGGCCAGCTCCACGATCTCCTGGACGTGCCGGGCAACGCAGGCCCTCCAGGCTGGTTCGGTGGGGTCCGGTAGGTCCTCGGGCACCACCAGCAGCACGCGCGTGGCGAAGTCGAAGGGTGAGCTCACGACCAGCCGTGCGGGGGCGGCCAAGCCCAGCTCGGACTCGACCAGGGTGAAGGAGCCCCCCGTCGACAGGGTGGCGGAGGTCACCACGGAGGCGTGTACGCGGTCGAAGAGTCCGGCCTTGATGCGCGGGCCCACCTCGATGGGCTTGGAGCAGAGCACCCCCCGGCCGTCCCGGTCCAGCTCGATGAAGCAGACCGCGTTGGGGTCGGCGAGACTCAGCCCCGCCTCGATGCGTCGAGCGATGTCGAGGCTGCGCCTCTCGTTGCGAGTCAGGCGCAGCGCCAGATCCTCTCGGGCGGTCTCGGTTCCCTTCCGGCATTCGCGGGCGGCCCGCTCCAACAGCTTCACGATCCTGTCGCAGCTCACCGCGCTGGGCTGGCGTAGGCGCACGCTGTACGCCCGGGAGCGGTACAGCTCGGCCAGGGCGTCACAGAAAGTCCCACCCTCCTGGCGCAGCTGCCTCGCCAGAATGAAAGCTCCCATGTCCTCGAGGGGGCGGGCAATCCGGCGCAGGGCCGCGTGGCTCACCCGGAAGCCGAAGAAGTCACGGGCGATGTCCGCAGCCTTGTGGGCTTCGTCGAGGATGGCAATGTCGAACGGCGGTAGCACGCGATCTTCGCCGGTGGCCTCGTGGACCACCAGGTGCGCGAAGAGCAGGTGGTAGTTGCTCACCACCACGGCCGCCTCGGTGGCCCGCTGCTTCGCTTTCCGGACGTAGCAGGCTCCGTAGCTCGGGCACTGCTTGCCCAGGCACTCGTCGGCGTGGGTCGAGAAGCGTGCCCACAACGCCGGCGACGCCTCGAAGGGCAGCTCGCTCACGTCACCGTGCTCGGTTCTGTGCGCCCACTCGTCGATCTTCCGGAGCACCTCTTGGTCCTCGGAGCTGTCCGTGGAACGCAGCGAGCCCACGGCGCGCGACCGGGTCAGCTGACGCAGGCACAGGTAGTTGCGGCGGCCCTTGAGCAGCGCGAAGTCCAGCCCACCCGGCAGCAGCTCCGCCAGCAGGGGGAGGTCCTTGCCCACGAGCTGCTCCTGCAGGGCGATGTTGCCCGTCACCACCAGCACGCGCCGGTCGCTGCTGGCGTGGTCCAGCGCCGCAGGGACCAGGTAGGCCAGACTCTTGCCTGTCCCGGTGGGGGCCTCCACGAGCAGCTGGCCACCGTCAGCCAGGACGCGCTCGACGGCCTGCGCCATCCGCACCTGGCCCTGACGGGGCGCGTAGCCCTCGAAGCGATGGGAGAGCAGTCCGGTCTCCCCGAAGAACTCGGCCAAGCCCAGGATGCTCACACCGCACCCCCGAGCAGGCCGAGCTGCGACCGCGCCACCTGGGTGAGGGAGCCACGCTGCCGGCTCATGTCAGCCTCGTCCAAGCCCAGCTCGTCAGCGACCTCGGCCCGTGCCTCGTCGATCAGCAGCTCGGCCAGCGTGTCCGCGATGAGGTTCATCGCCGCTTCGTGGCTGCGCTCGGCTTCCGGGTCGGGCTCGAAGACGATGATGGGGCGGAGGGTGACTCTCACGACGCTGCCTCGACGCTGGGCGGCCCGGCATTGGGCTCACCGAGGCATAGAAGCAGGGCTCGTGCCAAGCTCTGCGATCCCGTCGTGCACGGTATTGTCGGGATGCGTTGCGCGTAGATGGAGCCCAAAGGGCCGTTCAGGGTCGCCCGCCCCTCACTTTGGGTCGCCCGCCCCTCACTTTGGGTCGCCCTCGGGCTACATTGGGTCGCCCATGGCGCGTTTCGGGTCGCTTCGCCGCTGTGCGCGGGTCGCCCGAGGCCGCTGGGAAGGCGCGCTACTCACCTTCGGATGGCTCGGAGGTCAGCCGTGCGGGACAGGCCAACTACCGACTGGCCGCTGTCGCCAGAACCACGAGGACGAAGGAGGCCTTCGGAGCCACTTCCAGCAACACATCGATTTCCCTTGACAGCAGGTTGAACCTGGCATCCTTTTTGCTGTAACGGGCTTCGCCGGCCCCCTCCGGTCACGAAGTCACAGCATCCAAGGAGACCCGATGCCCCAAGCCATCACCTACTGCCGCGTCTCGTCCGAAGAGCAAGCTGCCAAGGACATCTCCATCCCGGCCCAGCGCAAGGCCATCCACCGATGGGCCGAGCAGCAGCCAGACCTCACCGTCCTGCAGGACTTCGTGGACCAAGGCGTCTCCGCCTATGCTCCCGCCGACAAGCGGCCCGGCTTCTGCGATCTGGTCTCCTTCTGCCGCAAGAACGACGTGGACCTCATCCTGGTCCACAAGCTCGACCGCTTCTCCCGAAACCGTGAGGAATCCATCCTCTTCAAGAGCCTGCTCCGGCGCCACGGGGTGCAGGTCAAGTCCATCACTGAGAACTACGATCCCGAGACACCCCAGGGCTTCCTGTACGAAGGCATGATCGAGGTGATCAATCAGTTCTACTCGATGAACCTGGCCACCGAGACCCTCAAGGGCATGAGGGAAAACGCCGAGCGCGGCTTCCACAACGGGGGGCGCGTGCCCTACGGCTACAGGCTGGAGAAGGTCACCGAGGGGCAGCGGACGCACTCGAAGCTCATCCTGGGCCCGGACGACGAGGTGGCCATGGTGCGGGAGATCTTCCGGCTCGCCACCGACCACGGCATGGGCGTGAAGTCCATCGCCAACGAGCTGAACCGGCGCGGTGTGCGCGCCCCCCGTAGCCGCCACTGGAACTCGTCTTCCATCAATCACCTGCTGGCCAACCGCGTGTATGTCGGCGACCAGGTGTGGTTCAGGAGCAAGAAGAACGGACGGGACAGCCGCAAGAGCACGGACGAGGACCAGTGGATCGTGACCAAGGACTCCCACGAGGCCATCGTCCAGCGCGAGGTCTTCGAGCAGCGCCAGCAGCTCGCCGCCAGCCGCCGTTTCCTCCACAAGCAGTCCCCCCGGAAGCACGTCAGCTACCTGCTCAGCCGCCTGCTGGTCTGTGGAGATTGCGGCGCCCACTTCCACGGCCGCCGCCACAAGTACAAGAGCCGCAAGACCGGCGAGACCATCTTCCGCTACCGCTACTACTGCGGCTCCTACATGAACAAAGGCCCCTCGGTGTGCAAGCCCCTGGCCATCAACCGCGATTGGGCCGACGAGCTGGTGATGGCCACCATCCGGGCGAGGTTGAGCAGCGACGGTGGCATGAAGGATCTGGAGCGCAGAGTCCGCGAGCGCATCGACTCACGACGCCAGGTCTACGGAGCCGACACCCGGGCCGTCGAGCAGAAGCTGGTGGAGGTAGATCGCCAGATCGAGAACTACTTCAAGGCCATTGGGGAAGGCCTCGATCCCCTGGTCTGCCAGCGCCACATCGCCGAGCTCACACAGAAGAAGGAGCAGCTGGAAGCCGAAGCCGCCATCATGCAGAAGCAGGACTACTACGACCGGGCGAGGGAGAAGAACCTCGCTGCCCTCCAGCGCTTCGCTGACCTGCTGGAGCGGGGCGTGGACGCGCTGCCCTTCGACGTGAAGCGCCAGGTGGTCCTGCACTTCATCAAGCGCATCGAGGTGGTGGACCGCGAGCGCCTGGTGGTGACGATGAAGGTGCCCCTGGACAACGACGGCATCAAGATGCTGAATGACGAGCTCGAAGCTACGTTTAGCGCCAAGGTGGAGGTGGCCGCCGATTCGTTGCAGTCAGGAGGGACACGGGGAGCCATTCGTTACGGTAGGGAGAACACGTCGCACGGCGGGTTCTCCCTTTCGTACTTCAGCGGCTCGCACCGGGCGCTTTCGCCGACCTCGCTTGTTCACCGGCACTCGCACCTGGGGCTTCGGTAGCCCTCCCCTGCCTCCAGGACCGGGCACGCCCACCAGCGGGAAGGTGTACTCCACGGTCAGCTCGTCGCCGTGG
>Ga0307987_1000631_pt1 | contig 20872 bp, 4 predicted proteins | sample EllFjometagen181_FD_203157 | JGI IMG/M metagenome (GOLD analysis project Ga0307987, IMG submission 203157) | Marine microbial communities from Ellis Fjord, Antarctic Ocean - #181 | ecosystem: Environmental > Aquatic > Marine > Unclassified | place: Southern Ocean | collected 2014-10-08 | reverse complement strand
CGCGACTCCGGCTTCATCGCCGCCAGCTCCACCCTGGCCAATTCCGTGGTCAATTTCTGCCTCGTTCCCGAGGTGGATTTCGAGCTCGAGGGCGAGAACGGCTTCCTGGCCGCCCTGGAACGTCGCCTGGCAGCCAAGCACCATGCCGTCGTGGTGGTCGCCGAGGGGGCCGGACAGGAGCTCCTTGCGGGCCAAAACGAGATCGATGCCTCCGGCAACAAGCTTCACAAGGACATTGGGCTCTACCTCAAGCAGCGGATCAACGAGTACCTGGCAGGACGCGGGATGGACCACACCGTCAAGTACTTTGATCCCAGTTACATGATTCGCTCCGTCGCTGCCCGAGGCACCGACGCCGTGTTCTGCCTTCACTTGGCGCAGAACGCCGTGCACATGGCCATGGCTGGCATGACCGATGTGGTGGTTGGCGACTGGCACAACCACTTCGTCGCCGTTCCCATCGCCCTCGCGGTGCGCGACCGACGCAAGATCGATCCCCGCGACCAGCTCTGGCAGAGCGTTCTCATGGTGACTCGCCAAGAGGAATATCTCCACCCGAAAGATCAGTAGGCGTCCCATGCACATATCCGACCGCTATTTCGTTCGTGGCCGTGAGTTCCTCGGCACCGAAGTCCCCATCCTTTGCGGTGGCATGACCTGGATCAGCGACGCCCAGCTGGTCGCTGCAGTCGCCAACGCTGGCGGCTTCGGCTGCCTGGCCGGCGGCAACGCCCCGGCCGACATCCTGGCTGCAGAGATCGAGCGCACCCGCGCGCTCACCGATCGGCCCTTCGCGGTCAATCTCGTGACCATTGCCCCTGCTTTTCCTGAACAGCTGGACGTCCTCACCCAGTTGAAGCCTCGCTACGTGGTCTTCGCTGGGAGCTTCCCCAATGCCAGGCAGATTGCCCTCGTCAAGGAACATGGTGGCAAGGTCATGTGCTTTGCCTCCACCCTCTCCATTGCCAAGCGTATGGTCCGCTACGGGGCGGATGCCCTGGTCCTGGAGGGCATGGAAGCGGGCGGGCACGTGGGGCATGTGAGTCTCACTGTGCTCCTTCAGCAAGTGCTCTTCGAAGTGGAGGACGTACCGGTGTTCGTGGCCGGCGGCATCTCCACTGGGCGTATGTGCGCGCACATGTTCCTGATGGGGGCGGCAGGCGTCCAACTCGGCACCCGCTTCGCCGTGGCTACCGAGAGTTGTGCCCACCCCGCCTTCAAGGAGAAATTCCGCAAGGCCAATGCCCGCGACGCCGTCTCTACGCCTCAATTCGACAGCCGCCTTCCCGTCGTCGCCGTCCGCGCCCTGCGCAACGGCGGCCTCGACGAGTTCGCCCGTCTTCAGCTGGACCTCATCGCCAAACTCGATGCTGGCGAGGTCCATCGGGAGGAAGCCCAGATGGAGGTCGAGAAGTTCTGGATGGGCGCTCTGCGCCGCGCCGTTTGCGATGGCGATGTGGCGCAAGGCTCCCTCATGGCCGGCCAGTCCGTCGGCCTGGTCAACAAGGAGGAATCGGTGGGCGAGATCATCGCCGATCTCCGCGCCGGCATCGAGAGCACCTTGCAGGATGTGCGGGCCAAGCTGTTGGACTAGGTAGGAGCAGGTTCCAGCGAGCCCCGCCCTGAGCGGCGATCAGGCCTTGGCCTGCTGGCGCGGGCCCGAGCTGCGGCGCCTACTTCCTGCACCTTGTTTGACTCTCGGTTTCCGGTCGTCCATGTTAATGGTGGGCCGAAAGCGAGCTGCTGCTCGGGCGGTTCCTTGATCACCCGTGCCGAGCGGTCCATCTCCAGCGTCTCGTTGCAGTAGTTGGCTTCACCGGCAAGACACTCCTCATGGAAAGCTCAGATGGCGATATCCAACGTGGCCGACCTGCTATGTGAGACCGCGCGGCACTCTGCGGCCACGCGTGCCTTCGGTTTCACATCCGGCGGGGGCGGTGTGGAGGACGAGTTCACCTACGGCGAGCTGGCCCAAGGGGCGCTGTCGATTGGCTGTCGGCTGCGTTCGCTCGCTGCTGCTGGGGACCGGGCTCTACTGATCTTCCCTCCCGGCTTGGGCTTCATCCGTGCGTTCTTTGGTTGCCTTGTGGCCGGCGTGGTGGCGGTGCCCCTGTCGCCGCCTCGCCGTCGCCAGTCGGTTGCGGGCCTGCGCGGTCTGGTGGCGAACTGCGCGCCATCGGTCGTCTTGTGTTCGCCGAATCTTCGCGAGCGTCTTCGCGAGTGGTTTGCCGACTTCCCTGAACTGCTGGCCCTGCCCTGGGTCGCCTGCGGCGACGACGAGCAACAGCAGGCGAGCGTGCCGTGGGAGCGGCCGCAGATTGAGGCCGACAGCATCGCGTTGCTGCAGTATACATCCGGCACGACGTCCAGGCCGAAGGGAGTAATGGTCTCCCATGCCAATCTGTTGGCCAACCTGGCCGCGATCCAGCGCGCATTCGGCACCTCGTCGGAGAGCCGGGGCGTGTTCTGGCTACCGTTCTACCATGACATGGGACTGATTGGCGGGGTGTTGGGGACCGTTTTCAGCGGTGCGTCGAGCGTCTTCATGCCGCCGACTGCGTTCGTGCAGCACCCCATGGCTTGGCTGCGCACCATCTCCCGGACCCGCGCCACGATCAGCGGGGGGCCGGACTTCGCCTATCGTCTGTGTGTGCAGAAGCTCAACCCAGCGACCTGTGGCGATCTGGATCTGAGCTCCTGGGAGCTCGCCTTCACCGGGGCCGAAACGGTTCGGGGCGACACCTTGGATCGCTTTGCCGAGGCCTTCGCACCCTACGGTTTCCGGCGGCGTGCATTCTTCCCCTGCTATGGGCTGGCCGAGGCCACCCTGATGGTCTCCGGCGGCCCCCGCCCTGCCGACCCCACCGTGCTGCAGCTCGATCCGGATGCTCTCCTGCGGCATCGGGTCGAGGAGAGCGATGGCGTTGGGCACACCTCGCGTCGGGTGGTTGGTTGCGGCGAGAGCATGACCGGTCAGGAAGTCGTGATCGTCGATCCGGACACCCGCACCCCTCTTCCGGCCGACGGCGTCGGCGAGATCTGGGTGCGTGGCCCCTGCGTGGCACGCGGCTATCTGGCTCGGCCCGAGGCCAGCCAGGAAATCTTCGGCGCCTTGCTGTCCGACGAGACGACCGGGCCGTTCCTCCGCACGGGGGATCTGGGCTTTACGCGGGAAGGCCAGCTCTTCGTCACTGGCCGTCGTAAGGACCTGATCATCATTCGGGGATGTAACTACTACCCCGACGACATCGAGGATGTGGTGCAAGGCGCCCACGAAGCGTTCCGCCCCGGCCACTGCGTTGCCTTCTCGATTGACGGGGCGGATGGGGAAATGCTGGTTCTGGTCCAGGAGATCGCCCCGCGTCACCGGGAGATTGACACGGAGGGCGCGTTCCGTCGCATCCAGGAGGTGGTCGCCGGGGGCTTCGATCTAGAGGTGCATGCCATTCTGCTTGCCAAGGCGGGTACCATTCCCAAGACCACAAGTGGCAAGATGCGTCGTGCCGCCTGTCGGGATTCCTACCTGGACGGCGGCTTGGCGGCCGTCGCGCGATGGGTCGCCGAGCCGATGGACGAAGCGTCTCCCCCCGTGATTGCCGGGGCCGGCCCGACCGTGACGGCTGCCGAGATCGAGGACTGGCTGATCGAGCGGATCGCCGGCCGTCTGCGGGTGCCGCGCGACCGGATACAGAAGACCACGCCCTTTCTGGAGTTCGGCATCGGCTCGCTGGCCGCGGTGCAGATTGCCGCCGATCTGGGGCGTTGGCTGGGACGCACGCTGTCTCCCACGACTGTCTACAACTATCCCACGGTCAAGGCCCTGGCGGCCTGGCTCGCCGAACCCCCGCGTGCTGCGGAGGAGATCCCACCCGTCCCGTTGGCTGCCGAGGCGGCCCCCGACGCGGGCCAGTTGCTGCATGAGATCCAGAATCTGACCGAGGAGGATCTCGAGGCGTTCATCGAGCAGGAGATGGCGAAGCCGCAGGCCGAGGCGCGGAACACCGTGCCTGGGTCGTCGTAGTGTTCTTCTGTGCAGTAACGTCGGCGAACGAACATGATGCGCCTTCGTGGGTTGGTCTCGATTCTTCCGGCCCTTCATCGGTTGTCCTTGCCGCGGGTGCCGCCCGCATGGCTGATGCCCTTATCCGCGGAACGTGACAGGTGAAGAAAGCATGACTTCTGAGAAGCCCAAAGAAGACCTCTCGCCGCTACAGAACGCGGTTTTCCTGCTCAGGCAGAGCCAGGCGAAGCTGGCCGCGCACGAGGGTGCCCGGTCCGAACCAATCGCGATCGTCGGCATGGGATGTCGGTTCCCTGGGCGCGCGAGTTCGCCGGCCCGTTACTGGCAGCTCCTGCGCGATGGCGAGGATGCCATCCGCGAGGTCCCGCCAGACCGTTGGGATGTGGACGAGTTCTACGATCCCGACCGGGGGGCACCGGGTAGGATGTACACCCGCTGGGGCGGGTTCATCGAGCAGGCAGACGAATTCGATGCCGACTTCTTTGGCATTTCCCCTCGGGAAGCCATGCGCGTGGATCCGCAGCACCGACTGTTGCTCGAGGTCGCCTGGGAAGCGCTTGAGGATGCGGGGATCCCCCCGGAGAGTATCGCCCAGACCGGAACGGGCGTGTATGTCGGTGTGATCGCCAACGACTATGCCCTTCTGCAATCCCGCGACCTGAGCGACGTCGACGTGTTCTCCGGTACGGGTTGCAGCCACGCCATCTTGGCCAATCGGGTCTCCTATGCGCTGAATCTGAGGGGGCCCAGCATCACCCTGGACACCGCCTGCTCGTCGTCGTTGGTCACAGTGCATCTGGCCTGCCAGAGTCTTCGCCGTCGAGAGACGGACATGGCCCTGGCAGGAGGGGTCAACCTCATTCTCAGTCCGGAAATGACGGTGACGCTCTGCAAGGCCCACATGATGTCTCCAGACGGCCGCTGCAAGGCGTTCGACGCCTCTGCCGACGGCTATGTCCGGGGCGAGGGCTGCGGGCTGCTCGTGCTCAAGCGTCTGAGCGACGCCCGCCGCGACGGTGACCGCATTCTGGCGGTCGTCCGGGGTACCGCAGTGAATCACGACGGGCGCAGCAACGGCCTGTCCGCGCCCAATGGTCCCGCCCAGGAAGAGGTGATTCGCGCCGCTCTTGCGGATGGCCATGTGGCCCCCGGAGAAGTCGGCTACATCGAGACCCACGGCACCGGCACTCGCCTGGGCGACCCGATCGAGATGGAGGCCCTGGCCAACGTCTTTGCCCCAGGCCACACGGCGGACCGTCCCCTGCGGTTGGGCTCGGTCAAGACCAATATCGGGCACTTGGAGAGCGCAGCCGGAGTCGCCGGGTTGATCAAGGCAGTTCTGGTGTTGCAGAACGGCCAGATTCCTCCACATCTGCACCTCAAGACCCTGAATCCCCTGTTGTGCATGGAGTCGGTCCCCTTTGCCATTCCGACCCAGTTGGCATCGTGGCCCCGGAGCGAGACACCGCGGCGGGTCGGGGTGAGTTCCTTCGGGTTCGGGGGCACCAATGCCCACATCGTGGTCGAGGAAGGTCCGCTGGCAGCGCCGGTCGCCAGGCAGTCCGAACGCCCATTGCACCTGTTGGCCTTGTCCGGCCGTTCCGCAGCGGCGCGCGCCGAAGTGGCTGAGCGCTATGCCGACTTCCTGGGCGCACAGCCCGAGATCTCTCTTGCCGACACAGCCTTCACTGCCCATGTCGGCCGGATGCACTTTGGGTCCCGGCTCGCCGTCGTGGCCGAGTCGCCGGAGCAGGCCTGCGTCCGATTGCGGGACTTTGTCGCCGACCCGACGGCGGTCGGCACCCACGCCGGGGAAGTAGAGCACGACCGGTTGCCCAAGATCGCGTTCCTGTTCACTGGGCAGGGCGCTCAGTACGCGGGCATGGGGCTTGGACTGTACGAGACGCAGCCTGTCTTCCGGCACATTCTCGATCGCGGTGCGGAGTGCCTCCGCCCGTATCTTGACCGCCCTCTGCTGAGCCTGCTGGACCCGGCTGCGGGCGCGGCGCTGGATCAGACCGGCTACACGCAGCCGGTCATGTTCTGTCTGCAATACGCGTTGGCCATGCTGTGGCGCAGCTGGGGAGTGGAACCGACCGCCGTCATGGGCCACAGCGTCGGTGAGTTTGCCGCCGCCTGCGTGGCGGGGGTCTTCAGTTTCGAGGACGGCCTCCGCCTAATCGCGGCACGGGCGCGGCTCATGCAGGCCCTGCCTCCAGGCGGGCTCATGGCTGCCGTGATGGCCGCCCCGGACAGGGTCCAAGAGGAACTGAGCGAGGTCGGCGACCAAGTCGTCGTTGCGGCCCTGAATGGTCCCCAGAGCGTGGTGATTTCCGGTTCGGAGGCAGCCGTTCGCGACGTTCTAGCCAGGCTCGAAGCGGAAGGGACCAGATGCAAGGTCCTGGCGACCTCCCATGCGTTCCACTCTCACCTCATGGACTCGATTCTGGGGGCGCTGGACGAGGTCGCGGCGACCGTTCCCCATGCGCCGCCACAGATCCCCATCGTGGCCAATCTGGTCGGTGCGTTCGCGTCGGCGGACACCTACTCGACTCCGGACTACTGGAGTCGACATGCGCGCTCCCCGGTACGCTTTGCGGCGGGAATGCAGGCTCTGGCGGACAGCGGTTGCGAGGTTTTCCTGGAGATTGGGCCGAGCCCGATTCTGCTGGGCATGGGCCGCCGGTGTCTCCCAGATGAGCGTTTCGGCTGGTTGCCGTCGCTGCGCCCCCGCACTGGCGAGTGGTCCACGCTGCTCGACAGCTTGGCAGGCTTGTACGTGCGCGGAGCGAATGTGGACTGGGCCGCGTTCGACCACGACTGCGGGAGACAGCGGATCGCGGCTCCGACCTATCCGTTCCAGCGGCGTCGCTACTGGGCTAAGTGCGCCGTCGTCATGCCAGCTGACGGCGGGGGCGCGCAGAGTGCGGCGCCTGGCGGGCATCCGCTGCTTGGGCATCGTTTGGTTGCAGCCGTGCCAGAGGGTATTTTCGAGGGGCGGATCGCCGCGAATCGACCGGCCCTGCTGACTGACCATAGGGTGCAAGGGAAGATCGTCCTGCCTGGTGCAGGGATGCTGGAAATGGCGCTGGCCGCATCCGCCGCATGGCAAGGCGGGGCACCGTGGACACTCCGCGACGTGGCCTTCCTCAGCCCCTTGGTGTTGGACAAGAACGCGAGCACGGTCCAGACTGTCCTAACCCCCGACGGACCCAGGGCCGCCAGCTTCCGCATCGTCAGCATGGATCAGGAAGACGACGGTCCCGACGGACCTTCCTTCATCACGCATGCCACCGGGCGGTTGGAGGCACCCTCCGATGCCGTTCCCGGCGACGTGGATCTGGTGGCCGACCAAGCCCGATTCCCTGGTGATCCCTTCGATGACGAATGGCGAGCCCAGGCGGCGCGGCGCTCCAAGTTGGAATACGGGCCGACCTTCTGCTGGGCCAAGGGACACTGGGTGCTGGAGCGCGACGCTTTGGCAGAATTCCGAGTAGCCAATGAGAAGGACCATGCGGCCGAGTACCGTATCCACCCAGGCCTGCTGGACTGCACCTTCCAGTTGGCGGGTGTGGCCCTGCCGGGTGCGGGGACGGGCATTGCCACGCACGTGCCCGCTGCCTTGGGACGTCTGCAGCTGTTTGGCACTCCCGAGGGTCCAACGTGGTGCAAGGCTTCCCTGACATCTCTCGACGACAAGGGTGCCACGGTAGACATCTGCTTGATGGAACCCTCCGGGCGCGTGCTGCTGCAGGTCGAGGGACTGCGTTTGCAGCGGGTGCCACGCGACTGGATGGCTCGGCTTCTGGCCGCGCCCACACCGGATTGGCTCCACGAACTGGCCTGGATTCGCCAGGTCCTCCCGACCGCGTCCGGTGCACCGCCCCCCGCCGCGGGACGGTGGTTGATTCTCGACGGGCAGGGGACCCTCGGCCCAGCGTTGGCCGAGCGCCTGGAAGCCCGAGGGCAGCAGTGCGAAGTGGTTGCGGGCACCACCGACCCGACCGCCCGCGAAACTGCCGTCAAACAGTTTCTCGCAGGCGATGGCGGGGTTTGCCGGGGTGTCATCTACTTGGGCGCATTGGGTATCGATGGGGAGGAGGCCGGTGGCGCTCCGGATTTTGCGGCAGGGCGGCGCGACGGCTGGGGGGCAGTTCTGGATCTCGTGCATACGCTGGCCGGATCGGGCCTCGCTCAGCCGCCACGCCTCTGGCTGGTCACGCGCGGTGCGCAGGCGGCGGGGGAGTTCCCATCGGCCCTGCATCTTGCCCAATCCCCGATCTGGGGACTGGCGCGGGTGGTAGCCGCCGAGCATCCCGAACTGGGATGCACTCGTATCGACCTTGATCCTGGCGACGACCCGAGTGCGATCGATCTGTTGGCCGAGGAGATTGCTTTGGGCCAGTCGGAGGACCAGATCGCCTATCGCGCAGGGGAACGTTTCGTTGCGCGCTTGCGCCATGCCAGGAGTGGCGACCGGGGAGAGTTGGCCCTGCCGCGCGGCGCTCCCTACCGGGCCGAGATCCTGTCTCGCGGGGAACTCGACAGCGTGGCGCTGCGCCCCGCACCCCGGCAGGCACCCGGCCCCGGACAAGTCGAGATCAAGGTGCAGGCCACAGGCCTGAACTTCCGCGATGTGCTGAATCTGCTGAACCTGTACCCCGGCGACCCGGGCCCCCTCGGTTGCGAGTGCGCTGGCGAAGTCGTCGCCGTCGGCGAGGGGGTTGAGCGTCTGCAGATCGGTGACCAAGTGATCGCGTTGGCACCCGCCAGTTTCGCCAGCTACGCCATCACGTTGGCCGAGTTTGCCGTGCCGCTGCCAGCCGGTCTGGACCCGGCGGCGGGTGCCACGATCCCGATCTGCTTCGCCACCGCCTACCACGCTCTCTGTCGGGTGGGGCAGATGCAACCTGGCGAACGGGTGCTGATCCACTCGGCGACTGGCGGTGTGGGCTCGGCGGCAATCCAGGTTGCCCGATACATCGGGGCCGAGATCTTCGCCACGGCCGGCAGTTCCGAGAAGCGGGGTTCCCTTGCTTCCCAGGGCATCAGCCAGGTCATGGATTCCCGCTCCCTGGATTTCGCGGACGAGATCATGGCCGCCACCGGCGGCGAGGGAGTCGACCTGGTGCTCAACTCCTTGACGGGCGAGGCGATTGGCAAGGGGCTCTCCGTGCTGCGTCCAGGCGGTCGATTCCTCGAGCTCGGCAAGACCGATCTCTGGGACCAGCAAAGAGTCGACCAGAGTGCTCCCGGAGTCCGTTTCGAGGCGATCGCCCTAGACGACATGATGGCTACCGATGCCCAGGATGTTTGCGCACTGCTGGATGCAGTTGCGGAGCGCTTCGCGGATGGGACGTTCCGCCCGCTCGATCTGCGCGTATTCAAGATCCGGCGGCTGGTCGATGCCCTTCGACATATGGCCCGGGCCGAGCACTTGGGCAAGGTGGTGATCGAGGCCGAGGCGCCGGCGGACGATGACCCGCCCGAATTCTCCCCCCGCCCCGACGGCACCTATCTGGTCACCGGCGGGTTGGGTGGCCTGGGGCTTAGGCTTGCGGAGTGGCTGGTCGATGCCGGCGCGTTGCACTTGGTTCTGCTTGGGCGCTCCGGTGCCTCTCCCGAAGCACGTCTCTCCATCGGTGATCTCGAGCAGCGGGGGGTGCAGATTGCGGTGCATTCGTGCGATGTCTCGTGCCGTGATGCGGTCGCCGAGATGTTGGCGTCGGTCCGCGCTGAGATGCCGCCCCTGCGTGGCCTCTTCCATTTGGCCGGGGTGCTGGATGACGGTGTTCTCCGAGAGCAAACGCGTGAGCGTTTCGACCGCGTTCTGGCGGCCAAGGCCATGGGGGCGTGGCATCTGCACGAGCTGACGCGCGAAGATCCGTTGGCTGCATTCGTGCTCTTCTCGTCCGCTGCTTCCCTGCTCGGGTCTCCGGGGCAAGGGAACTACGCGGCCGCGAACGCCTTCCTGGATGCCTTGGCACACCATCGGCATAGCGAGGAACTGCCTGCTCTGAGTGTGAACTGGGGGTCATGGGCCGAGGTCGGCATGGCCGCCCGTCTCAAAGACAGCGAAGGCGAGCGTTGGGCTGCCGCCGGGGTGGGTTGGATTGAGCCCCATCAGGGCTTGGAGACGCTGGCGCAGGTCATGGCCGAGGGGAAGGTCCAGGTCGGCGTTCTGCCCATCAATTGGCCCCGTTTCTTCGAACGCATCCCGGTTGGTATGGAACCGCCCTGGCTGGCCGAGATGGCCGAGGAGGCACGGGACGCCTCGGGTACCGAGGACAGCGGCCCGCCCGAGTTGCTCGAGAAACTGCGGGAAGTCACCCCCGGCGAACGCCTCGGCACGGCCGTGCTCAGCTTGCGTCAGCAGGCCGCACGGGTTCTGGCCATGCCCGAGGGCGAGCTGCCAGATCCCAAACGCGTCCTCAACGAGCTGGGCTTCGATTCGCTCACGGGGGTGGAGTTCTGCAATCGGGTGGCACGTTCGATCGGACGGCATCTGAACCCGGCCATGCTGTTCGACTACTCGACCATCGAACGGCTGGCTGGTCACGTGGTCTGCGACATTCTGCAGCTGGAGACCGATACGCCAGCGGGAGACTCGAACGTGGTGGCCGACACCGTCCGCGAACAGGCCGTGGCCGAGGTGGCCGAGATGTCCGAGGAAGATATGGACGCCTTGGTGAACGAGCAAATCCGCAAGCTCCAGAAGTAGCATGTGAACCGAAGCATGGAACCGCAACGCATGGATGTGCTGGCAGACCGGCTGAAACAGATGACTCCCCTGCAGCGTGCAGTGGTCGCCCTCAAGGAGACCCAGGCCCGTCTGGAAGCCCTGGAACAGAAACGGGTCGAACCGATCGCGATCATCGGCATGGCCTGCCGGTTCCCCGGTGGCGCCGATGATCCGGCTTCCTACTGGCGCCTGCTCTGCGATGGCGTCGATGCCATCCGGGAGGTCCCCGCCGAACGCTGGGATGTGGATCGCTACTACGATCCGGATCCGCGTGCGCCCAGTAAGATGAATACCCGCTGGGGTGGGTTCCTGGACGGGGTGGCCGACTTCGACAACCATTTCTTCGGCATCTCGGAGCGCGAGGCGACCCAGATGGACCCGCAGCATCGCCTGATTCTGGAGCTGACCTGGGAAGCGCTTGAGGATGCGGGGCTGCCGCCCTCCGGGCTACGCGGGTCCCAAACCGGCGTTTACATCGGCCTGTCGCACAGCGAGTACGGCATCATGCTGTCTTCGGATCTAGCCCAGACCGATGCCTTTGTGGGCACCGGCACGGCGCATTGCATTGCGGCCAATCGGGTCTCGTTCCTGCTCGGCCTCTGCGGTCCCAGCCTGGCGCTGGACACCGCCTGTTCGTCGTCTCTGGTGACCGTACACCTGGCGTGCCAGAGTCTCCGCAACGGCGAGTCGGAGATGGCCCTGGCAGGAGGGGCGAATCTCATCCTGTCGCCGTTGGGTACGATCAACTTGACCAAAGCCGGTTTCTCGGCACCCGACGGGCGGGTTCGGGCGTTCGATGCCAAGGCTTCGGGGTACGTGCGCGGCGAGGGGGCGGGAATGGTGGTGCTCAAACCCCTTGCGGCCGCGCGGCGCGACGGCGACCCGATTCACGCCGTGATTCGCGGTTCTGCGGTCAACCAGAACGGTGCCTGCAACGGCCTGACCGCGCCCAGTGGGCAGGCGCAGGAACGGGTGATGCGCGATGCCTATGCCCAGGCCAAGGTCTCGCCCGGCGAGATTGGCTACGTCGAGACCCAGGGCACGGGAACTCCCCTCGGCGACACGATCGAGGCGCTGGCGTTGGCCAATGTGCTCCGCGAGGGCCGCCCGGCGGACCGCCCATGTGCCATCGGGTCGGTGAAGACCAGTATTGGCCACCTGGAGGCCGCATCCGGAGTCGCCAGCCTGATGAAGGCAGCTCTGGCACTAACGCATCGCCAACTCCCCCCCAGTCTTCACTTCGAGACACCCAACCCGAGTATCCCCTTTGCCGAGCTACCCCTCAACGTGCAGACCCAATTGGCCCCGTGGCCGGAATCGGACGAGCCGCGCCTAGCCGGGGTCAGCGCGTTTGGCTTCGGCGGCAGCAACGCCCATGTGGTACTGGCGGAACCGCCGGCGGCGCAACCGGTGGGCGCCGTAGCGGGCATGGGGCTTTTGCCGCTCTCCGCCCGCACGGATGCGGCCCTGCGCGATCTGGCTCTGCACTACGTGGAGTTCCTGCGGGCTACGTCGCTTCCGTGGTCGGACATCTGCGCCACAGCCGCAGCGCATCGGGACCATCACGATTGCCGCCTGGCCGTGCTCGCGTCTACGCCCACCTCTGCGGCCGACCTGCTGGCCGCTTTCCTCGCTGGCCAGGACCAACCGGAGATTCTGACTGGCCGCAAGCCGTGGGGGCAAGAACTGCACGTGGCCTTCCTGTATTCCGGCGAGACGGATCCGTGGCGCACGGAGGCGGCTCGATTGGCCACCGAGAGCCCCGGCTTCGCGGCGGCGATGGCGGAGCTCGACGGTTCGTTGCAGCGGGTGGCCGACCTGACTGCCGATCGCGTCCTTCGCGACGCTGCGGTCTGGGAGCAACCGGGCACGGCCTGGCCGTCTCTGGTCGCCGTGCAGTTGGCGCTCACGACTTGGTGGCGCACGTGCGGCGTCGATCCGCAGGTTGCCATCGGTCGGGGGCTGGGCGAGTTGGCTGCCGCTGCCGCAGCCGGCATTCTGGGAACCGACGAGGCCCTCCAGCTTGCGGTTGCGCTGGCCTGTGGCAACGGTGCCAGGGCGGTGGGGGAGCTGACCCATCGGGAGGCCGCTCTGCCGTTTGTCTCCGCCTTGGACGGACGACTCCATCGCGGGCGCGATCTGTCGCCCGATCATTGGCTGCACTGCGGCGATGCGGGCGGTGGCTGGGAATCGGCCCTTGTCGGTCTGGGAGACCTTCGCCCTGGGGTCTGGTTGCAGATCGGTTCTGCATCGCTGGATTGCCCGGACGCCGTGGTCGCGACTACGCTAGGCAGCGGCGACGAGAGTCTGGGCGTAGCCCTGGCCACGCTGTATGCTGCGGGCGTTGACATCGGGTGGACCGGGGTCTTCCCGTCCGGTCGCTGCCCGGTCCGGGTCCCGACCTATCCGTGGCAGCGGCATCGCCTCTGGGCGGAACGCGGGGACTGGCTGGCGGGGGCACCGCCGAGCGGCGCTGATGCCACCGCCACCCCGAGCTCGCTGGTTCCGGAGCCGGCCGTTGGCGAACCCGTCCCGGAAGCGATCCGGCCCCGCCCTGAATTGACCGCTCCGTATGTCGGCCCCGGCACGGCACTGGAGGAAGTCCTGGCCCAGACGTGGTGCGACATCTTGCGTCTCGACCGCGTGGGCCTGCACGACAACTTCTTCGAGTTGGGCGGCGATTCCCTGCAGGCCATGATGCTGCACAATCGCCTGCAGGAGCAGTTGGATGAGGTCATTCAGGGGTATGTTCTGTTCCAGGTGCAGACGATTGACGAGCTGGCCAACTACTTGCGCGGGCACTTCTCCGCGACCATTCAGCGCCTTTATCCCGGCGAGCCGCAGGTCGAAGTGGCGGCAGCGACACCGCTCGTTTCGGTGATCGCCGACGGCGAGATCGCCACCGTACGGCACCTGGTGGATCGGGTTGCGCCCCCCGCTGCGGCGAGCCAGCCAGCCCAACAGAGGAACCCGCGCGCGGTGTTCATCCTGTCACCACCGCGGAGCGGTTCCACCCTTTTCCGGGTCATGCTTGCCGGTCACGACAGGCTGTTCGCCCCGCCGGAACTGGAATTGCTCGGTTTCCAGACCGTTGCCGAGCAACGCGACGCCTATGCAGGGGTGCCCGGAAACTGGCTTGAGGGTTTCGCCCGGACCGTCATGGAGGTCTTCTCCTGCGGCGTTGAGGAGGCACGGCAGATGATTCGCGAATGGGAAGATGCCGGGACCACGGTCCAGGAGGTCTACCGTCTGCTGCAAACATCGATCGGGGGACGGATTCTCGTGGACAAGACCCCCAGTTACTCGGGCCGAATCCATGTGCTGGAGCGGGCGGAGGAGTGGTTCGAAGCGCCGCTCTACGTCCATCTGCTGCGCCATCCCTGCGGCATGATGCGCTCGTACGTGGAGGCCAGTATGCACGAGGCCTTTGCCATCCGTTTCCGGGCGGGTGGTCCGATTCCGTTCTCGCCGATGCAGATGGCAGAGCTGGTCTGGACCATCAGCCACCAGAACATCGTGCAGTTCCTGCACGGTGTCCCCGCCGAGCGTCAGTGCCAGGTCCGCTTCGAGGATCTGGTGCGCCAGCCAGAGCAGAGCATGCGCGGGATCAGCCGGTTTCTTGGGCTCGACTACCAGGAGCAGATGGTTCATCCCTACCAGAGTCCAGAACGGAAGATGGTGAGTGGCGTTGCCGAGCAGGACCGGATGCATGGCGACCAGAAGTTCTTGCTCAAACACACATCCATCGATCCCGGCGTGGCCGACGCCTGGAAGCAGCACCTGACCGGCGACCTTCTTGGCCCGCCCGCCCGGCGACTGGCCGACACCTTTGGCTACCTGGATCTTGCCGACCCGGCCTGCCCGCCAGAGCTGGACTTGGCACCGATGACCGACGAACCCACGGCTCTGGTGGCACCCGCGGTTGGTGCCAACGAGGCCGAGGACTTGCTGCAGCGCCTGGACGAGCTGTCGGACGACGAGGTGGCCGCCTTGCTGCAAGCGCATCAGGATGACGAGGAGCTCCATGGCTAGTAGTCCTTTCCCTGCCCGAGAGTTGAGCCCCGAGCAACGCCGCGAGAAGCTGCGCCAACTGCTGGAACGCAAGGCGCAGCAGGGGCGGACCTACCCGGTCTCACTGGGGCAGGAGGTCCTGTGGTTCCTTGATCGGTTGGACCCTGGCCGCCCGACCTATGGTTTCTACCCCGCTCTGCGTCTTCGTGGCCCCTTGGATCTCGGGGTCATGGAACGCTGCGTCGGAGAGGTCCTGCGGCGGCACGACATTTTGCGGACCACATTTCCCGAGGTGGACGGTGCTCCGGTCCAGCGCGTGGCACCGTCCTTGCCGTACCATCTGCCGGTGGTGGATCTGAGCGGCCTACCGGAGACCGAACGCGAGGCCGAGGTCCGCCGGATTGTCGTCGAGCGCCCCCCGCTGGACCTGCAGAACGGGCCGATCGTCCGGGTCCGGGTGTTGCGCCTGGCGGAAGATGACCACGTCGTGCTTCTGCACATTCACCATATCGCGTTTGACGGCTGGTCGACGGGGGTACTGGGGCGCGAGTTGTTTGCTCTCTATCCCGCCTTCCTGGCCGGCCGGCCATCGCCGCTGCCGGAACCGCCGATCCAGTACGCTGATTTTGCCGTCTGGCAGCGGCGGCTGATGCAGTCCGGACAGCTGGCGCGGCTTCGCGGCCACTGGCAGAAGCGACTGGCCAATCTGCCGCCTCTGGACCTGGCCACGGACTACCCCCGCCCGTCCGTCCGTACATCCCATGGCGACACGTTGCCGATGGCCTTTTCTCCCGAGTTGAGCCGGGCCGTGCTGGAGTTCAGCCGTCAAGAGCGGGTGACCCCGTTCATGACCCTGCTCGCGGGGTTCCAGGAGTTGCTGCACCGCTACAGTGGCCAAGAGGACTTCGCCGTCGGCACGCCCACTGCGAACCGTCGCCAGAAGAAGGTCGAGCCCCTGGTTGGCTACTTCATCAATGTTCTGGTCCTGCGGGCAGATCTGCATGGCAACCCCAGCTTTCGCGAGCTCGTGCAGCGTGTCCGACAGACTGCGCTGGAGGCTTACGAGAACCAGGATCTGACGGTGGACAAGATCGCAGAGGTTGTACAACCGGAGCGCGATCTTAGTCGGCACCCGCTGTTCCAGGTAATGTTCGTCCTGCAGAACAACCCGCGCCCGTCGTTCAAATCTCCCGGCTTCGAGGTGGTTCCGCTGGGGACGCTTGAGCATGCCCGCACGGCGAAGTTCGAGCTGACCATGCCGCTGCGGATGACGCGGGAAGGCCTCCTTGAAGGCAACCTGAACTTCAACACCGATCTGTTCGCTCCCGACACCGCTCGGCGGATGATCGCGCACTTCCAGATGCTGCTGGAGGACGCCCTGGCCGATCCGGACCGACTCCTGTCCCATCTGGCTCTGCTCACCGAAGCCGAGCACCGGATGGTGGTCTCGGACTGGAACGCCACGGCTGGCGACCTTCCCGATGCAGTCGGTGTGGAACGTCTCTTGGAGGCCCATGCGGCACGGGCGCCGCAGGGTGAGGCGGTAGTGGATGGCACCCGTCGCTGGACCTACGGGAAACTCAACGAGGACGCCAATCGGCTGGCCCGTTACCTGCAACGGCACGGGGTGGCTCCCGAGGTGACCGTCGGCATCTGCTTGGAGCGGTCAGCCGAGTTCGTCCTTGCGGTTCTGGCCGTGCTGAAGGCTGGCGGTGCCTATGTTCCCCTGGACCCGACCTACTCGCGGGACGCGCATGAACGACTCCGCTTCATGCTGGAGGACGCCGGAGTCGCGCTGGTGTTGACCGATGCCGCGAGCGCAATCGCCGCTGGCACGGACGAGGGCAGCTCACTGCGGACTCTGGTTCTGTTGGACCGGGATGCCGAGGCCATCGCAGCGGAGAGCTCCGAGAATGTCGTCAGCGCCGCCACGGCTGCGTCGCTGGCCTACATCGTCTACACCTCCGGCTCGACCGGTCGTCCCAAGGGCGTGATGGTGACCCGCGACAACCTGCTGAACGCATACTGCGGCTGGGAGCAGTCCTACCAACTCGGCGGCGAGCTGTCCACGCATTTGCAGATGGCGAGCGCCGGATTCGACGTGTTCTCCGGGGACCTGGCGCGGGCGCTCGGCTCCGGTGGCAAACTGGTCCTCTGTCCCCGGGACATCCTGCTGTCGGCTTCGGAACTGCTCGATCTGCTGCGCCGCGAACGGGTGGACGTCGCGGAGTTCGTACCCGTGGTCCTGCGCAATCTGGTGCAGCACCTGGAAGACACGGAGCAGTGCCTCGACTCCCTGCGACTGGCGATCGTCGGCTCGGATGCCTGGTATGCCGAGGACCACCGACGGACGTTGGCGGTTCTGGGCCCGCAGGCACGGCTGGTCAACTCCTACGGCCTGACCGAGGCCACGATCGACAGCTCCTTCTTTGAGGGCGATGGGCAGGCCTTGCCGGAGACTGGCATGGTGCCGATTGGCCGTCCCTTCGCCAATGTGCGGCTGTACGTGCTGGATCCGTATCGGCGGCCGGTGCCGGTCGGCGTGCCGGGCGAGCTGTATGTCGGTGGTCGGGGCGTCGCGCGGGGCTATGTCAACCGTCCCGACCAGGACTCCGAGCGGTTCGTGCCCGACCCGTTCGAGCCGGTCCCTGGCGCGCGCCTGTGCCGCACCGGGGATCGGGTTCTCTGGCGTGCCGACGGGCAACTGGATTTCCTCGGCCGGGTGGACGAGCAGGTCAAGATCCGCGGCTTCCGCATCGAGCCCGGCGAGGTCGAGGAAGTCCTCCGGGAGCATCCGCTGCTGGAGAATGCCACGGTCCTTGCCCTGGAGCGGACCCCCGGTGACATGCAGTTGGTGGCCTATGTCGCGGGTCGGGATGAAACGCCGCCCACTGTGCCCGAAATGCGTCGTTTCCTCAGCGGGCGGTTGCCGGACTACATGGTCCCCTCGGCATTTGTCGTGCTCGATGCATTGCCCACCACTCCCAGCGGCAAGGTGGATCGCCGGGCTCTTCCCGCGCCGGATTGGCGCCGCCTCGGCGAATCGGGGAAGGGCCGCATGCCGCAGACCGAGACCGAGCGGAGTTTGGCGGCAGTGTGGCGCGAAGTGCTCGGAGTGGAACGAGTGACCGCCGAGGAAAACTTCTTCGAGCTTGGCGGCAATTCGCTACTGGCCGTCCGCGTGGGGGCGCGCATCCGCAGCGAGATGGCACTGAACCTGCCTCTGGCCCTGCTGTTCACGTCTCCCACCCTTGTGGAACTGGCGGCCCGGATTGACGAACTGCGGGTGTCTGGTCTCGGCAACGACCTGCCGACCATCCCGAAGGCCTCCCGCGAGGATCCCTTGCCTTTATCGTTCGCCCAGGAACGGTTCTGGTTTGTCCATCAGTGGGCGTCGGGCGCGCCGGTCCTCAATCTGCACGCCGCCCTGCCCATTTCCGGCGCGCTGGATATCGCGGCCTTCCGGCAGACGATCCAGGACGTGGTCCAGCGTCACGAGTCGCTGCGGACGACCTTCGTTGAGACGGTGGACGGACGAGCTGTGCAGGTCGTGGCGCTGTTCCCGGACATGGAGCTGCCGGTGGAGGATCTCAGCCATCTGCCGAAGGAAGAGCGCCGCGAACAGGTGTCGGCCCGGTCCCGCGAACAGGCGTCCGTTCCTTTCGATCTGAGCCGGGGGCCCCTGTTTCGCGTTCGTCTGCTGCGCTGCGGGGAGGATGAGCATGTGCTTCTCGTGACCACCACGCACATGGTGTTCGACGGCTGGTCTCTGCAAGTCCTGAGCCGGGAGGTCGCGGAAATCTACGACGCGCGCCACGCGGGCAGGGCGGCCTCGCTACCTGACCTGCCGGTCCAGTACGCCGACTACACGGTCTGGCAACGGCAGTACCTGCAAGGGGAGGCCATGGCGTCGCTGCTGGACTACTGGCGGGGGCAGCTGGCGGACCTGCCTGCGCTCGACCTGCCGACCGATCACCCGCGGCAGGTCGGGGCCCAGGGGGGCAAGCGCTGGCATCGCTTCCGTCTCGCTCCTGTCCTCACCGCTCGCGTCTCGCACCTGTGTGCAGCCGAGGGGGCGACGCCCTACATGCTGATGCTGGCGGCGTTCCAGCTTCTGCTGCAACGCTACAGCGAGTCGGACGACATCCCGGTGGCCACCCCAGTGGCGAACCGGCGGCAGACCGAAACCCATGGCATGATCGGGCTGTTTGTCAACACCGTCGTTATGCGCGGGGATTTTTCGGGGAACCCCACGTTCCGCGAACTGCTCGCCCGAGTGCGGCAGACGGCAGTGGACGCCTTTGCCCATCAGGAGCTTCCCTTCGAGCGACTGGTTGAGGAGCTGAAGCCCGAGCGCGATCTCACCCGCCATCCCTTGGCGCAGGTGCTCTTCAACTTCCTGCAGCGCACCGAGCGCCACCGACGCCCGCAGCGCCGCGAGTTGGTGATGGGACGGCGGCCAAGCGAGGAGGACGGCGTGTCCGGCCTGTTCGACCTCACTCTCTCCCTGGTCGAGGGCGAACACGGCTACCAGTCCGCCTTGCGGTACGACAGCCGTCTCTTTGAGGCGGCCACGATCGAGCGCATGGCCGGGCACTTCCGGAACCTTCTCGAACAGATCGTGGCCCACCCGGAGTGGGAGATTGGCCGGTTCGTTATGCTCGACGAAGACGAGCAACGGGTTCTGGTTGAGGACTGGAATCGCACCGAGGCGGACTTCCCCCGCGAACTGTGTGCCCATCAGCTCTTCGAGGAGCAGGTCCGGCGGACGCCCGATGCGGTCGCGGTGGTGTCGGCCAATGCCGAGCTGTCCTACGGTGAACTGAACAGCCGCGCCAACCGACTGGCTCTGCGGCTGCGGCGCGCAGGCGTCGTTCCAGACGAACTCGTGGCGCTTTGCCTGGAGCGTTCGACGGATGTGTTGGTGGCCTTGCTGGGAATCCTGAAGTCGGGCGGTGCCTATCTGCCCCTCGATCCCGAGCTGCCGGCCGAGCGTCTGCGGTACATGCGGCAGGACGCTGGCGCGCGCGTCTTGATCACGCACGACGCGGTCGATACGACGTGGGCTGGCGAGTCCACCGCATCTGGGGAACTGACCGTGGTCCGGTTGGACGGGGACGCTGGACAGAGTGCCGAACGCTGCGCCGATCCACAACCCGTTGCCACCCCGACCCACTTGGCCTACGCGATCTACACGTCCGGTTCGACCGGGCGTCCCAAAGGGGTCATGATTGAGCATCGCAGCCTCGTCAACGTTGTCACCGCGTACCGCCGCATGTGGCAGATCGGTCCGGCGGACCGGGTGTTGCACAACACCTCGATCTCGTTTGACGTGGCGACCAAGGAGATCTTCATGGCGCTTTCCACGGGCGCGTCGGTCGTGGTGTCCGACTTGCCCGACCGCAGGGATCTCATCGGTCTGACGCGATTGGTGCGCGAGCGTGGGGTGACCGTGTTGTCCGCAACGCCAACGGCTCTGGCTCGGCTGAACGAACCGCCCGACCCGATGCCTGGCGTCCGGCTGATTCTCAGCGGCGGCGAGGCGCTTTCGGTGAGCGATGTGGACCAGTTCCTGGTCCACGCGGTCGTGGTCAATGGCTACGGTCCGAGCGAGACAACAATCACCGCCACCTGCCATATGCTGCCAGGAGAGGCGACCGCGACGGATGTCGCCCCGCCGATCGGCAAGCCGCTGGCCAACTACAAGGCGTATATCCTGGACCGTCACCTGCACTGCGTCCCGGTCGGGTGCCCCGGGGAGCTCTGCCTGGGCGGTGTCGGCCTGGCCCGGGGCTATCTCGGCGACCCAGAGAAGACAGCGGCCAAGTTCGTGCCGAACCCCTTCCTGCCCGGGGAGCGCATCTACCATACCGGTGATCGGGTTCGTTGGCGGGCCGACGGCAACATCGAGTTCCTCGGCCGCATCGACCGCCAAATCAAGATTCGTGGCTACCGCATCGAGCTCGGCGAGGTGGAGGCGACTCTCCTCTCCCATCCAGACGTCCGGGAAGCGACCGTCATCGACTGGGAGGCCGCCCCAGGGGACAAGCGGTTGGCGGCTTACGTCGTCATTCCCGACGGCGATCCGCAGCGAGCTG
>Ga0307987_1000630_pt1 | contig 20884 bp, 19 predicted proteins | sample EllFjometagen181_FD_203157 | JGI IMG/M metagenome (GOLD analysis project Ga0307987, IMG submission 203157) | Marine microbial communities from Ellis Fjord, Antarctic Ocean - #181 | ecosystem: Environmental > Aquatic > Marine > Unclassified | place: Southern Ocean | collected 2014-10-08 | reverse complement strand
TTCTCATAATTCTTCTCCTTTAAAAAATGGTTTAAACTGCAACTTCACTTTTACAAACGAGATGTATCCGAGAAAATGGATGAGGGGTTTTTGCATGTAGATGAAATCCTCAAGTGATTCTGGTTACCGGGACTGCCAGATGTGCTGAGAACAGAGATGAGAAGTGAGGGATAATGTGATCTCAACTTAGGTTAAAGTTTAATCTTCTTTTCCAGGGTTCGTCAAGGAAAATTATCCCAGGGCCAGCAATATTAACCCTATAAAACACATTGATTACTAAATGGTGAAAAAATAATTTGACATTCTATAAGAAATATTATTAAGTATGTTATCGAAATAAAAAATAGGATCGAAAATCAATTGTCTAATCAAGATTATCTAATTACGAGTAAATTATGGCTCAAAAACTATTATCTGTAATCAGACAGCGGGATAGCATCCGGGGTATTTTTGTTGAAAAAAAAGGGGGGGGCTATTTTGCAGGATCCTCCCTGGATCTTTCCTCAAAGGAGGCCCTGAATTCTGCATGCAGCAGTGCAGATGAAATCTATATCAGTGATTCCTTTCTCTCCGCGGTTTATGTGTTGGACCTGTTTCCCAAAGTTGCACCTAAACACCTTCCCCAACTTCTCTTGCAGGATGCTCTGGCTAAATTTCAAGCCAGTGGAGATCCGAATATAGGTTTTCAAATCCTTGGAGAGGTCCAGACAGAGGGTGTCCGCCAGAGAGAAATTGCCTATATGGCAGTTGAAGAGGAAGAGATTAAACAGCTCTGGGCCCAATTTAAAAAATATGAAAAAAAAATCAAGGGGATCACCTCTTTGCCGGCCAGCCTTGCTGGCACCGTAGCAAAATTTGAATCCCTTGAATCTAATTTTGTGGTCACCTGGATCGGTGAAACCGAATCCATCATCTCCATTGCTTCCCAGGACGGAATCATTAAGGTGGCAAGGAATCTTCCTTTTGGGTTAGAGGGGGTGGAGTTTAATGATCAGGATACCATGCGGGCTTTTTCCCGGAAAATCGACAAGGAGCTGACTCGGACGATCAACTTCTTTAAGCAGGGGTTCCGGGAGCCCGAACCTGAAAAGATCTATCTCTTTGGAAGTCGGCATCTTCAAAGCATATTTGAACTTTCTCCCCTGTCCATACCGGGAGCAAATTATTTCTTTCAATTTACATCACAACTGATCAGCAACTACTCCCAGGAAGACGAGACTGAAAATTTTCATATTGTCTCCAGTCTTTTCCAGAATAAAAATTTCAATTTTCTACCCCACAAAGTTATAGCGGATAGAAAAAGCAAAAAACTACTCTATCCCTCTTACGCAGTTCTTGCCGTTGTGATCCTATGCCTTTTTTTCTGGAATTTTCAGCTGAGAACCCAGATCAGAGAAGAAGATTTCACGCTCAGGGAAGGATATCCCATTGCCATGAAACTTAAGGGCGAAGTGGAAGCCCTTGAAGTTAAAATTAGTAAATTTGAACGTTTCCGGGAGTGGAAAGTGTTTTATGATCAGACGTTTAACGACAAGCTTGCCTGGGACAGAATTTTATCGGCCTTTGGACGTACGACCCCTCCGGATATTGTCCTGGATTCCCTGTCCATAAACCCGGGCGGAAAAAGCAACTGGCTTGCCCATGTTTCTGGGAAAATACGGGCAGCCAGTTGGGAAATTGGCCTTGAACAGATACGAGAATATGGCGCAAAAATTGACAATTTGGAACTTTTCATAGTAAAAACCGTCAATTATGCACCTCAGAATCTCGAAGAAAATACCAAATATTTTAATTTTAATTTGCTACTTGAACTCAATAAAATGGAGCAGTGATGCAGATCAAATACGTCATCTTATTGTTAGGGATATTGGTCAGCACTCATCTTGCAGTTTACGGCATGAACAGGCACAAGGCTGTCAACGTTCTTAAGGGAAAAGGTCTGGCCTTTGACAGCCAGATTCACAAGCTCAGGTCACACAAAATTAAGGCGGAAAGAAATCTTAATCAACTTATTGTCGCCGCCCGGAGCCTCAAACCCTGGCTTAATACGGGTTTTCAGGACCCGGAGCAAGGATTTGTAAAATTTCTTGATTTTCTCAATCCCGGGTTGCTCAAAGGCGTCAATGCAAGGGTTACCCTGAGGGGTTCACCAACGTTCCAAAAAAATCCGATTCCCCTTCAAAAAACCAGCTTCCAGGTCGTTTTTGATTTCAGATACCCCAATGAAGCGGAACGGTTTTTAAAGGAACTTCTTCTCCAGAACGATTATCCACTGAAGGTTAACTCCGCCACTGTCAATAGGAGCCAGGGCAAAAATACAAGAGGGCAGATCAGTGTGGATTTGCTCTTGCCGGCAAGCCTCTTGAAGTTCAATCTGGATGACCTTAAAGGGATGGGGGTGTGATGAACCGGCAAAAGTTTATTCTTTTAATTGTTTTTATGGTGGTTCTCATGGGAGTGATTGCGGCCGTCAATCACTATTATTTTCAGCCGGAAGTGCTTTTAACCATGCCTAGCATAGAAAAGATTAAAGTGTTCGGAAAAACAAAAAATTCCTTCAAGTCGGATCCTTATGCCGGAACCATGGAAAAAATCCGATCGAACTCGAACAGGGGTGAGCAGGATACGGCGTCTCTTTTACTGACAACGGCCAACCGCAATCCCTTTCTCTGGATCGAAGAATCCACTGACCCTGCAGCAAGCCCGGATGTTTCCAGGGGAACCCTGCCTGGCGAAACCCTGCCTGGCGAAACCCCGAAAACCCTGGCAATCCCAGGTCCTAAACCTGGTGTTTCAACCTGGCTGGACACTGTCAAGGGCATTATGACCCAGGAATTCACCCTTACCATGGTCATTGTGGGAGAAACCAGGAAACTGGCTCTCGTCAATAACCATTTTGTCAGTGAGGGGAGTAAAATCGGAGGCTGGGATGTGGTTAAGATTGAACCCCAGAGGGTTGTGCTTGCCAGTAAGAATAACAAAAAAGAGTTAACCCTGGCACCATCAGGAGGCCCGCTTCAGTACCACAAGGCATCAGAGAAAAAAAAGGCTCGGGAAAAAGAGAGCCCAGTGACTGCATTCCTTGATGTTAAGACCCAGTTGAAACAAGTGCTCAAACTTTATTCAGATCCAAATTTAATTTTAAATGATAAAAAAATAAAATGAGGTGGTATTGATGACAATGAAACCTGTCGGAAACATATTGCGGGTTTGGTCATGGCGGAAAAAGGAGGTTTCTATTTGTTTTAGACTGATTCTCTTTTTGTTCATGTCTATTCTTTTTTTAGGTTCGTGTACTCCCATTTCCCCCCCGGCGCCCCCGGAGAAAATGAGTAAGGCCCCGGAGGTCCGGAAAGAGACCACTTCGTCTACACTCTCTCCCATAGACTTTAAAAATCTGGCCCCGCTTAAAGAACTTGCCCCGCAAACGGCCATGGACAAGACACTGCCCTTTGATAACAAGCTCTTTTCCTTTTCAGCCAGAAGCACACCCTTAAGGGATGTGCTCATGGGACTTGCCAAACAGGCAGATCTGAACATCGCTCTGAGCAAGGATGTTGACGGGGAGGCGGCCGTCTCTGTTGAGTTTCATAATCTTCCCCTGCGGCAAGCCATGGAGGAAATTCTGCTGGCCTTTGAATATTCCTATGAGATTTCGGGTAATATAATGCGGATTAAGGCTCTTGAAACCAGGATTTTAAGTTTTGATTATCCGCTGATTTATTCCACGGCCACCTCGGATGTTGGGGGTGATATGCTGGGCTCATCAGACGCTGGAAGTGGTATCAGCGCTGAATTTTCTGTGGAGACCGAGGTGGAGGATGATGAAAGCCTTAACGTGTGGAAGCAGATTAAGGATATTCTTCAGCCCATAGAAGAAGATGGAGGCTCCCAAGCTGGCGAAACAACAGGGTTGCTCTCACCCAATGGCCGGGCCACGGTGGATTCCGCTTCCGGCACTATAGTGATAACAGACAGGCCGGATGTCCTTGATATGGTGGAAAAAGTTTTGGCCCAGATGCAGAGCTCCCTGAAACGCCAGGTGATCATTGAGGCCAAGATCATGGAGGTCACCCTGAACCATGCTCATCAGTATGGTGTAAACTGGTCTGCCATTATAGACCATGGATTGGATATAAATGGAGATCCTAATGATGGATATAATCTCAACTATGGTAATAACATGGCAAGCGATCTTGCTTCGGGTCTGGGTACCTTTCAACTTGAGATCACTAAGATTGACGGCATAAGAACACTTGGTGCCATGATCGATGCCATCAGAACCCAGGGAGATGTGAACACTATCTCCTCCCCCAGGATCAACGTGATCAACAATCAGTCGGCCACCATCTCCATTGGCAGGATACTACCTTACCTTGATTATGAGATTGCTTGCCAAGTAAATGAGTTAACTGGCGCTAAGGATTGCGAAGCAATTCCAACAGTTCAAAGAGCCCAGGCCGGAGTCAGCCTTGGCATTACTCCCCAGATCAGCGGAGACGGGGTGATCACCCTCCACGTTATTCCGGTTATCACGGATCAGGTCGGCTCAGAATCATTTAACTATGATCCAACCGGAAATGGCATTGGTATCAACTGGACAGTTCCGATTCTTGACACACGTTCTGCAAGCACCATTATCAGTGCCCTTGATAATGAAACCATTGTACTTGGGGGTATGATTCAGGACACTTCCAGTGATGACCGGACCAGTGTACCTATTTTGGGAAGTATTCCAATTATAGGCAAGTTTCTCTTTGGCAACCAAACAAAAGTGTCAAGAAAGACAGAATTGGTGATTTTATTGACACCCAGAATTGTAAAGAGATAAACAATGAGCCTGCTCCAAGACTATCTTGAAAAAACCACACCCCGGGCAAAGCCTGGCCAGGACGCCCAGGTTCCGCCCATGCTTCGCCAGGATAGAAAAAAGAGCAGGAGCGGGCTGCGCCGTTTCATGCCGGTCATGGTTATTTTTTTTGTGGTTCTCGGTTTTTCTGCCTATATTTTCAAGGCATCCTTTCAGGAGGTTGGGGCACAACCCCAAAAGATTCAATCAAACCCGGTGAAGGCCCTTGAAGTTAACTCTGTCAAGGTTCCAGACGTATCAGTAACTCCTGTGGCTGTAAATACGCCGTCTGTTAAAATCAAGCCGGCTGTACCACCCGTAAAGGTCGAACCGGTAGAAACCATTAAGCTATCGGCTTTGGCGGCACAGATAAAAGACCCTGAACCGCCAATGACTGAAAAGCTGTCTGAACCTGAACCTGGACCTGTGAATGCGCTGCAGAAAATCCAGGCGGCAATGGAAGAAAAGAAAAGGGTTGTACCGGATACCCATAGTAAGCCGGCCGTGGCAGGACCTGAAGACTATTTCAACCTTGGACTGGCTGCCCAGATGCGAGATGACCATATCCGGGCAGCCGGTTTTTATGAAAAAGTGTTGCGCCTTAAACCTGACCATTCAAGAGCGTTGTTGAACCTTTCTGTCATCTACATTAAAACCGGTAATAACGCCAAGGCCATGGCCATTCTTCAAAAACTCCACGCCCGGGAGCCGGAAAATGTTGATGCCATGGTGAACCTGGGTATCTTGTTTTTGCATAAAAAAAACTATACCAAAGCTGAATCCATTTTTAAGAAGGCCCTGGATCTCCAGGGAAACAACACCACGGTTCTGTTCAACCTTGCCTATGTAAACCAGATGCAAAACCGAATGGAGCAGGCAAGGAAACTCTACACCAGGGTCTCCTCCATTGACAAGGACAATACGAGCGCTTTTCTTGCAACGGCTTCTATCCTGGAAAGTCAAAAAAAGTTTTCAGATGCCCTGCAATGTTATGTGGAAGCCCTTAACACCACGGAGGTTAAAAATTCGAACCCCTTCAGGTTAAAAATTGTAAACAGAATAAACCTGCTTCAACGGATTAAAGCAGGGTCCGATCACCAGATTATTAATTCGGAGGAAACCAATGATTAGCAAAAGATACTTTTTTTATTCAATATTAATCCTTATGGCGGTAGCATCTCTTACCGCATGCAACCCCCATACAGGTTCCATTATTCCCTCGTCTGACACCCATTCCATGTCCGTGATGAGCACCATTCATCTTAAGCCTTATAACGTAACCGGTCAGGTCCTTAATCAAAAGGGTACTCCCGTTCAAAACTGCCAGGTCTATCTGATCAAAAGAACCATTAATCCCACGAGCGACCGGGATGACAATATCAAGGGAATGAAACAGAACCACATCGTTGACACGGACAGCGAGGGCCAGTATTATCTCACCTTTGAACCGGGAGAGAGCAACGACATCTGGCTTACCTTTATGGATAGGGAAGGACTCTATGATTCAAGGTCTGTGCGGTTGAATGAAAAAATTGGCAATTCCCTGCTGGAATATCCCGGAAACAACCCCATTTCCATCAACATCGTGCTGGAACAAAAATAAGAGGAATATCCTATGGCTCTTCTCGGGGAAGTATTACTGAAGGAAGGCGTTGTTACCGAGCAGCAGTTGAACAGTGCACTTCGGGAACAAAAACGAACAAAAGAACTGCTGGGTACTATTCTGGTCCGTTTTGGCATTGTCTCGGAAAAGGCACTTGCAAAGATCATGGCCTCCAGTTCCGATATCGCCTATATGGATTTAACCCAGGTCCAGATTGATCCTGCCGCAGTTCATCTTGTGGACGGCGCCATTGCCAGACGATTCACTTTAATGCCCATGTCCCTGGTGAACGAAGTTCTTCATGTGGCCATGGACAATCCCAATGATTTTGTAGGCATTGACACCCTGAGCCGGGCAGTCGGCCTTGATGTGGAATGCTATGCCTCTGACCGGACCGACATTCTTGAGGCCATAGAGTTGTATTACGACATTACGACCTCCCTGGAAACAGAGATAGATAAACTTGTTGCAGCGACCATGGGAGGGGGCCTGGACCTGGGTGAAGATGCGATGGAGGCTCCCATATCAAAACTCATTGATCTGTTTATCAGGAAGGGGCTTCGAAAATTGGCCACGGACGTTCACATCGCTGCGGAAGAGAAATCCGTCCGGGTGAGCTACCGGGTGGACGGCATTCTCCAGAGCGACACCGTTCTGCCCATAGGGCTCCATGCCTCATTTGTCACCCGCACCAAAATCATGTCGGGCATGAACATTGCTGAACAGCGTCTTCCCCAGGAGGGCAGCATGACGTTTGATTTCCTGGGAAGAATCGTGGATATCCGTACTGCCACCTCTCCCTCCATTAACGGTGAAAACATCGCCCTAAGGCTTCTGGACAAGGGCAATGTGGCCCTGGATATTGCCAGTATCGGCCTGAGCCCGGACGAACAGGCTCAAATCAGAAGGTTGACCCTTATACCCCACGGCATGATTCTATTGGCAGGACCCACGGGTTCAGGAAAGACAACCACACTTTATTCTGTTTTAAAGGGGGTCAATGCCCTGGAAAAAAACATCCTGACCATTGAAGATCCCGTGGAATATAAACTGCCCATGATCAAACAGACCCAGCTCAATGTGGCAGCGGGCCTAACCTTTCAAACGGCCATCCGTCACTTTCTCCGCCAGGATCCTGACATTCTTCTCGTGGGCGAGATTCGAGACCTTGAAACGGCTCAAATCGCTTTCCAGGCTGCCATGACAGGTCACCTTGTTTTTTCCACCATCCACACCAACAACGCGTCAGCCACAATGGCAAGGCTCCGTGATCTGGGTATTGATCTGTATTATATTCCCTCTACACTTCGGGCCGTTATCGCTCAGAGGCTTATCCGCCGCCTCTGCAGGTCCTGCAGGGAAAAGTATATCCCTGATCATACCGAACTTGCAAATTATGGCCTTTCCGGCTGGGAATGGTCCAAAGAAGAGATATACAGGGCCGGGGGATGTGACAAATGTAACCACACGGGATACCTCGGCAGAATTGGTATCTTTGAAATTTTAGAGATCACCCCGAACATCAGTATGGCCATTTCAGATAATGCCTCTTCGGTCATGCTGGAAGATATCGCCCGGAGCAACGGCATGATTACCCTTCGGGAATCGGGCCTGAAAAAGGTTCTTCAGGGATCTACCTCTCTTGAGGAAGTGATCAGGGTAACCCTTTAATGATGATAATATCTAAAATATTGACATATATCAAAAGGGAGCATAAACTTATTCATGCCTGATTATTCTTACAAAGCAACTGATCCATCGGGAAAAATCAAATCCGGAGTTCGTGTTGCAGATAACGAGACCGAACTCAGGGAGAACTTGAGGCTCATCGGCTATTCCCTCATCAGTGCCAGAAAGGGAAAAGGATCGGCTGTTTTGGAGGCGATGAAGGGCATTCAGCTTGGCGGGATCACACGGCTGCAGCTCATTGAGTTCTGCAACAATATGTCTATTCTGCTCAAGGCCGGCGTTCCACTTATCACAGCCCTTGACGAGCTCAGGGAAGACGCCGACACCGGTTATATCCAGGTGGTTATCGGAGATATTCTGGAAAACATCATGGCAGGTGACACCCTGAACCAGGCCCTGGCAAGACGCCCCAAGGATTTTTCCATTCTTTTTGTAAATCTGGTTAAGATCGCTGAAGAAACGGGTCAGCTCAGCGAGATTTTCCTTAACATTGCAAAGCATTACAAACGTATTGATGACCTTGTCCGGAACGTTCGAAAGGCTATGCTTTATCCGGCATTTGTACTTGTCGCCCTGCTGCTGGCAGCCTTTGTGTTCCTAACACTGGTCTTTCCTCCTCTTTTCACCCTTCTCAAGGAGTTTGAAGTGGAGCTGCCCCTGATCACCCGGATCGTCATGTATGTCTCTTCCTCCCTGAAGGACTACTGGATGGGATATATCGTTGGAACCGTTCTTCTCGTCATACTGGTGTCTATTCTTAGAAAATATAAACCGACCCGTTACTGGTTTGACTGGTTTGAAATCAAAACCTTTTTCATTAAAACTGTTTTTATTCAGCTTCACATGACCTTTTTCCTGCGTTATCTTGCCCTTATGCTTTCTGCGGGGATCGATATTCTCAGGGGACTTGATCTTTCTGCCTATTCCGTCACCAATACGGTGGTGCAGAAGGAGTTGCTGGGGTGTCGCCAGCGGATCGTTGATGGGGCCATGTTCTCCCAGTCACTGAAACAGATCCGTTTTATCCCCAACACAGTGATCCGCATGGTGGCCGTGGGCGAATCTTCGGGTAATCTGCCCGAACAGATGGATTATCTTGCCAATGTTTACAACGAACGGCTGGAACGTGTCATCGCTTCTGCCCTGGCCATGCTCGAACCGATCCTGGTCTTTACCATGGCAGGGCTTGCCCTCTCCCTTGTCATGGGGGTTTTACTGCCATTGTATAATATGGTATCCACCCTTTCAACGGGTGTGGGTACAGGAGGACTTTAACCAATGTTGACCAGAATATTGACCCAAATATTAAAAAATGATGAACAAAAAGGCTTTACCCTGGTGGAATTAATGATGGTTTTTGTGATCATCGGCGTGATCCTGACCTTTCTTATTCCAAGGGCCTACAGGGCATCGATTGAGAGTAAATACCAGCTAGTCCGCCAGACCTCTACCGAGCTTGCCTCCTGGGCCAATGAATGGGCTGAAAAAGAGCTTGAGGTGCAGCCGTTCACGGTTACCATCAAAGCTACCAGCAACCTGAATGATTATACAGTGACCCTTGGAAATGATGAATCAGTTGACTGGGTTGCTGATGACGGGCCCACTAGCAACTGGCAGGGACTGGATACAGACCTGGAAGTTGTAAATTTAAGAGGTGACGGAGCTGGAAATGAAGACAAGCCCAACACCAGTGTCAAAGACATCATGCCCCAAGCCAAAATTTTGACAAATCCATTTAACGGTCTTTCTGTGTTCTCAAGTGGCAATTATCCGGTTAATTCTACTGTTAATCATGCCGTAACAGGTGCGATAGGGTGTGCTTATATTGCTGATGATGGTTACAATTATTTTGCCCTTCTTTTTCAGGGTACAGAGTCCGAAGGCTTTACAGGGACGAATGTTTTTTATGCAGGGCAGGCCGATGACACTCTCCCTGGGCTGAGAAACGGAATTTTTGTCGCTAGATTGATGCCACAATAGGAACTTAATTGATACCATAATGGGAAATTATTTACATAGTTTGAGTGGTTTAAAACAGGTACAACTTTATAAAATATTGAAATGATTGATTTTTTAAAAAAATATTATTTTTGGTATGAACATTGCGAACATACCATGCAGACAGAGCCGATGATTTTGCAGCGTTTAGTAAATAGAGTTGAGAAATTTTAACACTTGCAGGAAAAGAGGTAATGGAAAACTTAAATTACAATAAAAAGAGCCAAAAAAGAAACGTCACCATGGGGAATAATGCTGCATTTTCCCTGGTGGAACTGCTCTTGGTGGTAACGATCATCGGGATCATCCTGGCCCTTGTTATTCCCAAGGCAGCCCGTGCCAGGCGAGACAGCCAGTTCTCCCAGATCCGGCAGGACTGCAATGAAATCTCCATGAAGATCGTCACCTACGCCGAAGAGCTTGCCCGAACCCAGAGGCCGAAAACATCCTTTACCATCAAGGATATCCTCTACAGCGATATCACGGGGGATGAAAACACTGCATTTACGAGCAAAAAATTGGTGGACAAATATACTGGAAATCATGATTTTGATGTTGTGGAAAATCTTTTGACCGGGGAGAATGCCCTGAAAAACCCATTTAACGGAACAAATTTTTTTTCCTATGTTAATAACGACATTTCCATACCCTCCAGAAAAACCGGGCTGATCTATTTTATGGCAGGTAAAAGCCCGGGAGCCATGGACTATCTTGAATTTTATCTGTTAATCACGGATGCCGTGGGTGATGGAAAAGCAGGCAAATGGTACGGTAATATGGATATGACACCCCAGGCAATGCGGCGCGGCATTTTTGTGGGAAAACTCTATGACGACCAGGAGTATGGCGGAGTTGAACTGGATTCCGAGCTTATACACGATCCTTCAACCAACTATAATTCTTCATCAGGCAAAGGAGAGATTTCCTCTCAATGACAACTTTAAGACCTTTGTTTCAGTTTATGACAATAGAAATGATGCCAGTTCTTGACAGGCACAGTGTAATAGATTATACGCTTTCTGGAGGTAATAAACCAATGAGACCAGTTAACCGTGAATCAGGATTTACAATGATAGAGCTTTTGTTTGTGATTGTTGTAATCGGCGTGATGCTTGCAGTGATCACCCCAAGGGCCTATCGGGCCAATATTGACGCAAAATACGGGGTTGTCCGCCAGGGTGCGGTGGAACTGACCTCCTATGCTCTGGATTGGGCCAACCAGGGCCTGGCTTCCCAGGACCAGGAACTATCAGCATCCTCATTGGACAGATATATGGCTTCCCTTGCCGGGCAGGCTCCCGAAGAAGGTTTCAATTTTCCTAATGCTGAATGGATCGCCCGTGGTGCCGATGGTGGTTCCAACTGGAATGCAGTAAATTTATCCAGACGGGGCATTTTTGGTCGAAGCAATCTTATTACAAATGCAGTTCAGGATATGCTTTCCGGCAACAAAATTCTGGTCAATCCATTCAACGGGGTTTCAGTGTTTTTATCATCCAATGATCCAAACGAGTCTGGAAATCCAGTCACCGGTGCTCTTGGCTGCGGTGGAGTTTTAGAGGGGACCGATGGGATGCACTATTATGCCTTGGTTTTTCCGGGCACTGATTCCTCCACCACTGATGCTGATAAAAACCCCATAAACACTGACCTCTATGCAGGTCAGAATGCTGGCACCTTGTCAGGCCTTCGTAACGGTATCTTTCTTGCGAGAGAGAGATAGTGTTTTTGTTTAATAGTAGCATAGTTAATTTTTAATTTTTAAAAGGAGTTGAACATGAAAAAACAGAATTCAAATTCTGAAAAAGGTTTCACACTTATTGAGCTGCTGTTAGTAGTTGTAATCATTGGCTTGATGCTCGCGGTAATCGTCCCCCGTGCCTGGCGCGCTAACATTGACGCAAAATACGGCCTGGTAAGACAATCTTGTTCTGAACTTGGGTCATTTGGTCAGGAGTGGGCTGAGAATCAACTTCTTGCTCAGAACGAAAATCTTTCAACAGCAACAATGGATAATTATTTTGCAACGCTGACTGGTACTGATTCTGTTTGGAACGCTGCTACTATGGGATGGGTGGGCGATGCAACTACTAATTGGAATCGTACTGGCTTAACTGTCATAAATGGTAGGGCGGTTGGACCTACTTTGATAGCCACTACCACCGATACTGCGCCTGAAATCTCTGTGGAGGAAATTGTGCCTCCTGAAAAGGCTATCAGAAATCCCTTTAACGAGGTCAATGTATTTCGTTCTACAAATCATGCAGGCGGTACAGGTAATAGTGCAGTTATTCCGGGTGCAATAGCATGTGCTAGTCAAGTGGACGGCACGTTCCATTATTATGCTTTTCTCTTTCAGGGTACGGATACTACTACCAATACGCTTGCCGCTGGCACAACCAGTTTCTATGCTGGCCAGGCTGCTGATTCAGTCCAGGGATTACGCAATGGTATCTTTTTCGCAAGAATAATGAACTAAAGATTATAAACGTATTCGATTTTATCTTTGTTCCAAAGTTCCCTTCCCCCTGTCATGTAAATGGTGGGGGGAAGGTTCATTCATTCAGGGATTTTTTCAATGTATAAAAAAAAAATCGAGCACTCTGGCTTCACTCTGTTCGAACTTATGCTCGTTATAGCTATTATCGGAATCATGCTGGCGGTGATCCTTCCCCATGCGCAGAGGGCACAGTTCGAAGCCAAGACCAGCCTGGTCCGGCAGAACGCCTCGGAAGCAGGAAGCCATGTTGTTCAGTGGGCACAGAAGCGTGCCCAGGCACTGCATGCAAAGAGTAATCTAGCTGTTGCCAATTTTATCATGGGCTCAGGAATCGATCAAAAGTCCGATCTTCCAAATACTGGAACCATACTAGCTGGACACTATACTGGTCACCAGAATTTTGATGGGGTGGAAAGCCTTATCCATCCCGATTCTCCCATTCGAAATCCCTTTAACCAAGTCTCCATTTTCGACCGTCTTAACGACGATTCCCAAATCCCAGGTGGGCAGCCCGGTCTTCTTTACCTGGCCTCTGCTGATGATGAGGGGAAGGCAGAGGCTACAAAGTCCTTTAAGAACCTGTACTTTCTCTTCACTGGGATGAATCATTCCTGGTACGGCTCCATCAATACAAAGGATATTAACGGCATACGCCGGGGAATTTTTGTGGCAAGGTTCTCCTATCCTGACATTTCCATGGATCAAGCGAATTAATCTGATTTCCCCTTCGATATACAGGAAAGAATTGATGTCACCCTCCCTACTCAAGAGAAAGGTCTTTAGGGGAATCATCCACATTACCATCAAGGATAGCCAAAACAAGGTTCGCGTTGATGTGCCTTGCCAACCCGCCTTTGTTCTGAAGGAGAAAAGTACGAATGGAATCGATCATTCTCGGTTCCAAGGCAGTCATGAATCCTGTTCTTGTTTTGTTTATACCATCATAGTCCCCCATACCATACTGGCATTCCAGAAGGTTAAGAACCGCTTTTACTGACCATTGGTTATTCCGATCAAATTCTTTCAAAGCTGGTTTCATAAGAACAACAGCCTTTCCAAAATTTCCCATCATTCGATAGGCGATAGCCACATTTACAAGACTCTCCATATTTTCTGGTACTATTTTCTGAACTTTTTCAAACAACCCTAATGCCCTTCCCGGTTCCCTAATTTCAAGATAAAGATCCCCCAATCCATTCAGGGCTAAAACGAAATTTTCCTCTTTTGCTAAGGCTGTTTTGAATTGAACAATGGCAATTTTATAATTTCCTATTTTTTGGTGAATTAATCCCAGATAATAGTTGATAAATTGATGGGAATCCGTTATTTCCAGAGCAGTTTTACAGGCATCCATGGCATCCTCATACTTCTTAAGGACATAGAGGTTGCGGATCAAGGATAGGTGGGTGGCCACTTTGGAACTTTTATTGGTAAAGGAATCAAGCCTGATGCTTTCCTTTAAAGCCTTATCCGCTTCCTCGTACGATTTTTGCTTTCTGAGCAAAAAGGCTATGTATGTATGCCCCTCTGAAAGCCTGGGTGATTTGTTCAACACATCATTCCAAAACGTGTATTTGCTTTTCCAGATGTTGTTCCTGTGGACTGTATCATAGCACTGACTCAACAGGATCGTGAACATACAGGCAACCGCCAGGTAACGGTACAGGACAAATTTGCCATGGGCCAGGGTCTGAATCCCCTGGAAAAACAACATTGCAATTGGAACAAAGAAGAGCATGGAGGGCAGATAGACCCGATGTTCAAAAATGAGGTGAAGGGGAATAAAACTGGATTCGATTACATGATTGATGAAGAAAAAAAGTACGCAAAAGGAGATAAGGGGTCGCTTTCTGCCCCAGATCAAGGCCGCAAGGGGAATAATCAGGATACCTATAATTGAAATGGCCGTGGTTACAGGATCCAGAAGGGAATGGGAAAGGGGAATGTCATGGAGGAGAACCAACCGGTCTGAATCGGGGAATAGCAACAGAGAGATATAGAAAAAAATAATTCTCGGTTCGGTGAGCAGACGTTCTTTCAGGGTAAAGGAATACTCTCCATACTCGTGGCTGAACCCCAGATAAACCTTAACGGCAAAAAAAAGGCAAAAAGGCAGCAGCAGGCATGTCCATTTTACAAATCGTCTGGTATTTTTTTTGCTCAACCCCTGGATAAGAAAAAAATCATAGAGAAAAAGCACCAGGGGAAGTACATACGCATTTTCCTTGGCTCCCATGGCTAAAAGCCCGGAAAAAATACTGAGCCCTAAAAAAATGCCATTTTTTTTGCGGCCTGTCCTAGCCTTTAGATAAAAATACATGGACATGATAAAAAACATGGCGCTCATGCTGGTCATGCGCTGGACAATATAGGTCACAGCCTGGGTCTGGACAGGGGATGTGGCCCATAAAAGGGTGGCCAGAAAGGCAATGTGCCGGGCACGGGACGTATAGGTTCCCATGATCAGGGGAAGTTTAAGTGTATGATAAACAAACAGGTATAAAAACAGGGCTGCTGTGACATGGATCAGGATGTTGACGGCGTGATAACCAACGACATTCAGACCTCCGAAATAATAATTAAGGGCAAAGCTTACCATTGCCACCGGCCGGTTGCTGGAATTCCAGCATTGCCGGAGTTGCTCAAAAGAGAGTTCTGTTAGGCGTATGTTGGTGTTTATCTCAATATTCTGATAGTCATCATAAAGAAAAGGAACATCCAAAGAGTTCCAATACAGGGCCGGAATCAGAATCAAAAGGGTTGCGGATAGGATAAGGAAGCTGTTTTGATCATACCATATTTTGGTCCTTGGCCATGGGGTATATCTTTTGTCGGTGGGTATGTTTGTCATGATAAATCCTGTTTTGGATGTTAATTACATCCTGTTTGACCGGTAGCTCAGCGAATACAATGTTGAGATCAGCCGGGCAAACCTTTGCGGCCATATCTGCCGAAAAATTCGAAGATCTTCATTCTGCCTCTTTCGGTCTTTCAACCCTTCACTGGTTGCGGAATCCGAATAGATCCGATGTAAAACAAGTCTTTCCGCCACATGGACAAAAGCGCCTTTCATTATAGCCAGGCGCAGCCACATGGCCCAGTCCATGTTGATCGCATAATCTGAATGAAAGGAAATGTGACCGATCCTGCCCTTGTTGTACATGACACTGGGGCAGCAGACGGGTGATCCAACGGACAGCATTTTCTTTTTTAAAAAAATTGAAGAAAGCGGTTTTTTGAATAAAAAAAAGAACAAAAGGATCAACCGCTTAACTGCCATTGTCAGGGATAACCCCCTTATCCCTTGTTTATCCCATTCAAAATAATCGGTAAAAGCGATCAAGCCGTCATTTATAGACAGGGCTTCCAGACATTGTCGTGTATAAGACTGTTCATAAATATCATCCTGATGGGCTAAGGTTACATACTTTGTTTGACAGGCCTGGTAAGCAAAGGACCAGTCCCGTGCAATATCTTTTTTTACAGGATTAATCATTAAAGGAATTTTGTATTTTTCAGAAATGTTTTCCAGGAAAACAGACGGCCATGATGTGCAGATAATAATATGACCCTTGACTGTCTGCTTTAACAGAGAGCAAATACAGGCCTCCAGATATGGAGATTCCTTGTACGCAAGAACTACAAAGGTGTGATCATTTGTGGGTATAGCCATTTATGCAGTTCCTTTTGATGAAAACCAACAAACACCCATCGTTCCCATCTAAAAGTTTATCAATGGGATATCCATATCATAAAGGCCCAGAAAGATGTACTCTATTTTCAAACTCACCCAGGTTAATATATCAGGCAAAGGGTCCACTATCACTTTATCTTATTGATTTGCTTACTCCTTCCCCGAAACCGCATATGGCCCTAATTTTTCACTAAATCTTTGAAACAGCATATAAATCACCAATTTAATAAACAAAATAAAATCGCACGGAAACCCCAGCGAAAACAGGCTTAAGGGACGTATCGCCTGCTGAATCAAACCAATATTTTTTTGAATTATTAAATTGTTTTTCTGTTTTTTTGATAATTTGCCATTATATTTTTTAAAAACTTCTTCAGCTATTTTTATTCTATATATTCCATTTTGATTCTGATCAGATGTTTTGTTATTGCCATGTATATGGAATTTAACAGAAGTAATTGACTTAATTGCAACCATATCATGGCACACCTTCGGGTTCATAATCCAAAACAACCAGTCTTCAAGAAAGCTGAATCCGGGATCAAACATATGCGCCAGTTTATCTTTTTTGAATATCAAACTCGAAGGCGAAAAAGGATTCCTGGAAGTTAAAATATCTAAAAAATTATCGTTTGATATTTTTGGCGGTTTTAACTTAAAATAACGACTTTTGTTTTTATAATAAACTACTGAGAACCCAACAGCCGTTTTCTCAGGATATTTGTTTATCCAGTACAAAGGTTCGAATAACAGCTCATCATCAGCATCAAGGAAAAACACCCACTGCCCTTTTGAAATTTCCAAACCTGCATTTCTTGCAGTTGCAGATCCTCCGTTTTCTTTATTTAATAAAATAATATTCTTGATATTATTTTCACTGATATACGCATCAATTATTTTTTTTGTGTTGTCGGTAGAGCCATCATTTACAAAAATAATTTCTGATTTTTGTTTACAATTATCCAGCTTTTTTAAGGAATGAATCGTTCTTTGAATCGTTTTTTCAGCATTATAAACTGGAATAATTATACTAAGCTGCATATTCGCTTTCCTGATCATTTAAATAATTGTTTAAAACGGTTTACAGCAATTTTTGATAAATAAGTTGCTCTGCAAACAACCGGATTTAAGTTATTTTCTAATTGTGAATTCAGCACCTCTTTATGGCATTTTAAAGCATTTGTATTTGCAACGCCTCCAAATCTGAAGTATGAAATTATCTTATTTATATTTTTAAATTTACAGCCTTTTTTCGAGGCCCGCAGGAGAAAATCAAAATCCATTGAATATTTATATTTAAGATCAAATATCCCAATATCATCATAAATCTTTTTTGGTACAAAAACAGTAGGATGATAGACAGGCATATCTATATAAAACGTAAAACCTGGAAAAGGTCGGGGTCTAATAAAACGGTTTTTTTTAATACCTATTAAACACATACTTCCATGAAGAATGGAAAATTTGTCAGAATCAACATAAGCATTTATAATATGCTGAAAAATATTTTCAGCATAATAGTCATCTGAATTGATAATGCCAACAATTTCTCCTTTTGCAAGTCTGATCCCTTTGTTAAAAGCATCACTGATCCCTTTGTCCGGTTCAGAAACAATTCTGCGCTTTTTACTATATTTTTTTATTATTGGAATCGTGTTGTCAGTAGAACCCCCATCAATAAAAATATGCTCAAAATTTCGATAAGACTGATTGTTAACAGAATCAATTGTTTCTCTGATGTACTTTGAGCTGTTTAATGTGGGTGTGATAATTGAAATAAACGGGTTATCAGCCTGCATTGCTACCTCATATATTTTAATAATTCAACCTTCGGAGTTGGCCATTTTAACATAAGTTAAATAACCTCTAACATAATAACGACAATGGGTAAATATTGTTTTGCGTTCTTGATGAAACTGGTGCGTATGTGTTATAGTTACGGTGCTTTCTTTCTTTAAACCATCCAATGTTTGTCATATTCTCACCCACAACCGGGTTCAACCATAGTATATCGTTTTTTTTACGCCAAATTAAAACGCCCCTGTTTCGCAAAACTAATTATTTATATTGGGAATATGTAAATAGTTTAGAATCACTTCGACAGAAAAACAGATCCATTTGCCAGAAAGCTTTCTCTTTTCACCACCGATGCCATTCACTGTGCTGCCGTCCAAATCATCTGAAACATTAAGTAGAATCTCTTGGTTATCTTCAGCCCCTGCAACACAGAGAACGTAATCAAACGTATTGTATTTTTTTTTAAGCTTTTCCAAAGCATCTTTTCGTTCATAAAGCGGTTCAATGGATAGATAAGATGCATTGGGGAAAAATTCCATTGTATCAATGCTCCACTTGCAATTTGAAGCCCCGATATCAATAATGCTTTTTATGGGAATGTCGTGTGTACAAATTCGCTGAATAGCTGATGACATATTTAAGGGCGAAGATCCATCGAAATAAATTTTTGCGTTGAATAGGTTTAAGAACGAATTTGCCAACCTTAATATAGTTCTTTTCATAATTTACTCCCTGGCATATGGATAAGTTTATTGCGGACTATAGCTCATTTCAGGACAATACATATCTCTGTAAGTGATGATTAAATCTAAACAGAGTTTTTTTATTGATAAGTCTTTTTAGGCCGCTCAGCATTTTCCAAATGAATTTTTCTGGATAAGCATTTATATGCTCGAAAAACTTTCCTTTTGATGCGATTTGCTTCATCTCTTTGTAATAAGATTTCATGTCGCCTGACAACTGACCTTTGTGGATCTTGTATCCTCCAACACAATAAAGGGATATTTTGCCTATTGATTGTTTTGTTTCATGTTTAAGAAAATTATTTGATAGTTTAAAATTGATGAACCTGTTAAAGAAAAGTCCAATTTTAGCAATGTTTCTACCGTAACCTATTGAATTTATAGATAGCAATTTTCCCATTTTCACTTTTTACGAGACCATCAAAATTATCTTTATAAGTTAAATTAAGGCCATCAGTTGTCTGATATATTTAAACAAGGAACAGTACTTCTGAAACGGTGTAGTTACCATTTGAAAAATAAAATCAAAGTTATTGAGGCTCTTTTGTTTTTTATGATATGAATTTACTTCGGAGCCATTTTTTTGTATTTTCCCCAAAATACAAATTTACATTCAAGAGGATTATAATTTTAAAAAAAATATAATCAAAACTGTCTTTTAGTAGTCTTTTATTGACTGGTCTTAATGTTTTAATTTCGTTTAGCAGAAAGTTTTTTGAATATCCCTGAGTCTTTAACATATTATTATCGAGGTTATTAACATACCTTCTAATAATAAATTTCCTAAATTTTGTTGAAAAAGTTTTTTCCCATTTTTTCATTGTTTCTTTTTCAATTTTTTTATAATCATTAATCCCTGTTGGATCGCCAAGGCTGCCTTTTGTTTTTTGATTTAAAATTTCATTAAGCATCCGCTCTTCGTATCCAAGCCCTAAGTAGGTCAAAATTTTTTTTAAATGCTCTTCAGGAGCCTCAACAAATTTTTCATACTGTACAGCGCAAGATTTGTTTTTGATAAGTTCATATCCATCTGATAATTTTTTTGGCCCATCTGACAAGTCTATATAGTTACCGAAAAGTTGTTTAAAGCTGTTTGCTCCCCATGTATGCATTATTGAGCTATATACATGTATAGGATTACGAAACAAAAAAATAAACTTTGCATCGGGAAATATTTTCACTATTTCAGGAATAATTAGATAGTACCTTGGCGTTTTATCCAGAAAATATGACTCACCATTATGACAAAGAGCTTCATAAATATTGCTGATAAAGGAATTTAAGTAACTGATATATTCGGATTCCCCACCTGGCAAATTATTTATCAGATCTTCTAATGCAATCTGGGCAGAAAAATGTGAATACTCAGAGAGAACACCATCTTTTTTAGAAGAATAAACAAATGGAAGTAATAACCATGGCTCTGCAACACTTGCAATTTCAAAATGACTCATTAATACTCTTTGTAAAAGAGTTGATCCTGAACGCGGTAGTGAAAAAATAAAAATTGGTGATTTCATTATTTCTAAAAGTTTTCTCCATTGTTAACCCTGTCGTTGCATATAAAAATAAGGAAATAGTAAAGAAAAAATTTGAATATGCATATGAATAAAGGTTATAATAAGTTTGTGAGACAAAAAACAACCATATTCAGGAGATCATCTCAAGTGAAGTCAAGTAAAACACGAATCTATACTAAGGCGGGCGAAGTCCGCAACCCAATTCCCAGATGACATGAACCGCCCTATTTGCTAAAAATGAAAATTTTCAAACAACCATCAAGCAAAAAGGAGGCGGCTCATGAATTTATTTATAGACAGATTCTCAAATTTGGTCAAGAAAACTATTTCCAGACTTGATTGTATCGTATTCAAACATTAATACAAAGTTATTTTTTTTAGTTCAGTTGAATTTAAATTAAATCCTTTTTATCAATAGCGAACAGTACTGCCTCCCAACCGATATCAGTATAATAATCGAAGAAAAACTTATAATCCTTATTAAGAGATTG
>Ga0307987_1000629_pt1 | contig 20889 bp, 19 predicted proteins | sample EllFjometagen181_FD_203157 | JGI IMG/M metagenome (GOLD analysis project Ga0307987, IMG submission 203157) | Marine microbial communities from Ellis Fjord, Antarctic Ocean - #181 | ecosystem: Environmental > Aquatic > Marine > Unclassified | place: Southern Ocean | collected 2014-10-08 | reverse complement strand
CTAATAACTATTTACTATTAACTATTAACTATTTATGAACATTAATGAAGCAAAATTTGTTGCAATAGATTTTGAGACAACAGGTCATGTTAAAGGTTATAAAGCTGAACCATGGCAGGTTGGATGTGTTTCTATGAAAAATTGCAAAGTGGATTCATCTACGCAGTTTGAATCTTTGATACGAGTAGGTAATAGACCTTTTAGTGTTTATGCTCCTGGACGATACGAGGAGTTGCGAGAAGAGATTAGCCTTGCTCCTGATATGCAGGACTTGTGGTCTGATATGAAGGAAATATTTAATCAGGCAGATATAGCTGTTGCACATAATACGCCAACAGAAAAGCATATCCTAGTTGAATATTATCCTTTTCTCGGAAAGATCAACTGGGTTGATACGTTAAAGTTAGCCCGAATGATTTATCCAAATGCAAAAGATTATAGTTTGTCTGAGTTATTGCGAGGATTGAAGCTGTATGATGTGGTATATGAGATATGTCCTGGTCGGGAAGAGCATGATGCTCTTTTTGATGCAGTAGGATGCGCTATTCTGCTTGAACATTTTTTAGAATTGCCGGGGTGGAAGTCGATTTCTGTTGAAAAGTTACTAAAATTAGGTTAATGTACGGGAATATTAGTTTTAAAGAATCTAAATTGGAGTTACTGAAATGAAAAGAAAAGATATAGAAGTTGTTGGTTCAAAATCAGGTTTTACATTAATCGAAGTTATGCTTGTTGTTGTTATTATTGGTATTCTTGCTGGGGTTGTTATGGTTAATGTCAAGGGGCAAGGTGATCAAGCTAGAAAAAATGCGACTCGTGCAAGTATTGGAGCAATTGGTACTGCTGTAAATCTTTATGAAACATCCACAAGCCGTATGCCTACAAGCCTGGATGAATTATGTGTTGGTATTGATGGTATGCCACCATTGCTAAAGAAAAATCAACTCAATGATTCTTGGGGTACACCTTTTAGTTACTCTAAAAAAGGTGAGTACGAATATGAAATTCGTTCTGGCGGTAAAGACATGACGCTGAATACAGATGATGATATTACTAACTAAAAAATAATGGTTAATGGTTAGTTGTTAATGGTTAATGAACGAGCTTCGCTCGTAGTGTACAGTGCATAGTGTATAGTATACAGAAATCGTGGTTCGTTTCTCGTGGTTCGTTTTTTGTTAAGATACTTCCGTCTTCGCTTTTCAAGCTACGCCCCGACACTGCCGTGAGCCGGAATAAATCAATTAAGAATTACGAATCTGTCCGATCAGACTGATGGGGCAGATTGGTCTTATCAGACTTGTCACTTGTGTTGACAAAAAAAAACCGCATTTTAAAATGCGGTTTTTTTATGTCTAACACTTAGCGTTGCGATATCATGCAATTTTCGCATTTATTCCTAGCCTCGCAGAGTACGCATCACGTATTACGTAAAACGCATCTCGAGCATCTATTTGTATAGCTCGAACTCAACGCGTCTATTAGTTGTCCATGCACTACTGTTGTGACCTTGATTTAGAGGATCATCTTCTCCCATACTTCTTGTTTGAATACGATTAGGGTTGATACCAGCATTTGCTATGTAGGCTCTCACTGCTTGTGCTCTATTCTCTCCAAGCGACAAGTTGTAGTCTGTTGTACCTCTTTCGTCACAATGACCCTCGCAGATAACCACTGTGCCTTTATTCGAAGCAAGATAATCTATTACGGTTTCAACATCTGCAACTTCGCTTGATGGAATAATAAAACTGTCGTATGAGAATTTCACGTCATCAAATGCTATATCAGTAATAAGAATTCCGTTCTCGAATCTGGCAGCCATTGCAATATCTGAGTCATCGTAATTCAGGTCGTCCGTCAAGTTCATATCCAGATTTCTTTTGCAACCAGTGATTGCCATAAGTGTTACTAAAATAGTGATTGTAAAAATAGATTTTTTGTTCATTTGAGCTCCATTATGAGGGTTTTAAAATACTAGTGTGTATCATTGCGAAAAATCACTTTTTAATCAAGCATATAATTTGAAAAAGTGTTATTTTCGTGTTTTTCTGATTGAATGCTGTTTTTTTTTCGATTCACAGCCCAGCTACTAAAAACAACATGAGCATGCTAAGACTTATACATTATTTACAACTTTAGTGGCTGGGCGACTCTACATTATCTCCAATCAATATTTATTTGCAAGTAATGTAGCGTTCGATCTGTGATCGAAATTATATTTATGTATATTTTTGAAATCATCATCCAAAAAGACTAAAAGTAAAAATGTACTTCTTTATTTCATTGGTTGAAATACATCTTTGTACTCTCAACCAGAAATCTAAGTTGTTATTTTCGTAGAGATCTTAGTTCTGTTTTGTTTAGGACAAGTGAAATAAGTGTATAAACGGATATTCCGATGGTAATAGTTATGAGCAGGGATATAATGTCAACCGCTTTTTGGTTTGGAACAATCGAGGATATTCCATTAATGACAGAAGACTCTGTCAGTTTGATTGCAATGGTCATAAAGGTTGCTGCAACCAGTGATTTAAAGAGAACCATAAATATTGATTTCCATTGCGGTGTTCCATATCTTTTATGAATTAGGTGTGCAAGGATAGCACAGTTGATGGTGCTTGAAATTACAGTTGAGCATGCAAGCCCTGCATGTTTGTAGCCTACAGGCCATGTGAAAATGAATAGTATATTTAGAACAAGATTGATTGTTACGCATAGAATTGCAACTTTCATCGGCGTTTTTGTGTCTTTGTAGGCATAGAAGAATGGAGCAAGGATTTTATACCACCCAAATACAATTAGTCCAGGTGCGTAAAATAGTAATGCTCGGTATGTCTGAGTAAGAGATTCGTTATCAAATGCTCCATTAGGCCACTGGAATAGAGTTCTGACAATTGTTGGAGCTAGAACTGTCAGTCCTACCGCTGCACCAGGCATGACAAGAAATAGGATTCGACTTGATTTGTTTAGTGTTTGAAGAATTTTTTCGTTTGAAACTTCAATTGATTGTCGTGAATAGACTGGCAACAAGACAGTTCCCATTGCAGTGGCAATTATACCAAGAGGCATATATACAAGCAGCTCTGCGTAGGCCAGAGCAGATGGAGCCCAGTCGGCCACATAGAAGGCAAGTATTCCATCTAGAACAACATTTAGCTGTATGACACCCATGCCAATTGCAGCAGGAATTGTCAGTTTAATTACTTTTTGAACCTGTTTGTTTTTCAGATCAAAACGTAATGATAATCTGTATCCTTTTTTATATAGAATAGGCAATTGAATTGCCATTTGTGCTACACCTCCAATTAGTACAGCAATTGCAACCATATACATCTGGGTCATTTTATTGTCAGAGAAGTTGGGACAGACAAATATTAGCGCACCAATCCATACTATATTTAAGAGTATGTGGGCAAATGCAGGAAAGAAGAAATGATAAAGACTGTTGAGTATTGCCATAAATAGTGCGGCTATGCATATAAAAAGCATGTAAGGAAACATTATAAGCAGTAGTCTTATGGTCAATTGCCATACTTCGGGTAGGGAGTTGTTGTCTAGCAAAGCAAGGCATCCCAATATAACCAACACAATAATTAAAGACAAAAACATTGTCAGTAAGGTGAAAATGGTAGATGCAAGTTTCCATGCCGATGCTTTATCCTTTGAATACTCTTCTGAAAATACTGGTATGAATGCGGCAGATAAGGCTCCTTCACCAAAGAGTCTTCTAAAAAGATTTGGAATTTTAAATGCGAGAACAAAAGCAGAGCTTAATGCAGAAGTTCCAAATAGATGAGCCATAAGAATATTTCTGACCAATCCAAACAATCTGCTTGTGCCAGTGCATACGCCTACTATGAGGCTGGATTTTATAAATCTATTTGTCTTCATATTGCAATAGTAATTTTGCTTGTTTAGTAACAGTTTCCGGCCTGATTGATTTTAAGCATTTTGTTGCTTGTTCTGATATTCTAGGAATATCTCTGCTATGTGGAAAATCATCATTTGTTATAAATTTACTTTTTGGTCCAACCGGTCCCGTTTTGTATGGATCTGTTATTCCAAAAATACCAATAACTTTTGTTCCGCAAGCAGTTGCAAGGTGCATTCCTCCGCTATCATTGGCAATTGTGAGTGCCGACATAGATAAAAGAGATGTCAGTTGTGCAAAGTTTGTTTTACCAGCTAGATTTATTGATTCTGAAATGTTTTTGTGAACCTTTTCGCAGATTTCAACTTCAGAGTCTGTTCCTAGTAGAAGTACTTTATCAATAAGTCGTTCTTGAATTAGGTTTTGAGCTACTTGTATAAAGTATTCCGTTGGCCACATTTTGGCTGGGCCATATGCTGCTCCAGGAAGTATTGCGAGAATTTTTACTTCTGCAAGAGCTTCTTTACTATCTGTTTTCAGAAGCTCAATGCCTATTTGTTTATTCACATTAATTGCAGGCATGGGCAGTTCATCGTAATGCGAATTGCCGAATATCTCCATGTATTCCAAGGCTTGATGGCCATTTGTGGCTTCATCAGAGAGTTTTACTTTATCGCTAATAAGAGCTGTTCGCAGTTGTCCTGAAATAGCTGTTCTCTTTGGAATTCCGGCAAGAAATGGTATTAAGGCAGCTCTAAATGAGTTTGGAAGAATAAACACCTGATCATAGTTGTTTTTCAGCAGAGTTGCAATCTGCCAGGTTGTTTTTTCGCTGTATGTGATGACATTGTCAATGGCTTCATGCATTGACCACATGCCCTTAAGTTTTTCTTTGACTAAAATATCAATGCCTGCATCTGGATTTTCTAATTTGAAAATCTGAATTGCAGGCATTGTCATAATACAATCACCAAGCCAGTTAACACTGCATATTAGAACTTTCATGCTAATCTTTAGTAATGTTTTTTAAGCAGCTTTTTCTATAATAAAAGCAGCTAGTTCATCAACAGTCTTGATGTCAACAATCTCTTCTCCTTCTATTTCAATATCGAACTCTTGTTGTATATCATACATTAAGTCAAGTATTGATAGAGAATCAAAACCTAAACTTTCAATTGTTGATTCAGAGCTGATTGCATCCCAGTCAACATCTTCTTGTGATACACTTTTCATAACATCTGCTAATCTTGCAATAACTTCGTCTTTTGTCATTTTTTAAACCTTTTATTTTAGGGTACTGTCAAAAGTTTTATACTTTTTCCAGCCTTATTTTATTCTAAATCAATGGGATATAGACTCTTTTGTCTTATCCCTCTTTTTTCGTCCAGCGACTAACTTATCTGAAGAACTTAATTCAATATAAAATCTCTATTAAAGTTAATAGCTGGGCGACTCTACATTGCTTGCAAATCAGTGTTGTTAACTCATAATGTAGCGTCCGTCCAGCTACTAACATCTCTAAAAATCTTTATTTAATACAAAGATCTAGCTAAAAGTTAATAGCTGGACGGAAAATATTTTTCATATAATTCTTGACAGTACCTATTTTAGAATAGTAAGTAACGTAGACCGGCTGAAAGTGATACATTATAGTTATCACCACTGCCAAAACCTGTCGGCCAATCATTGTTTGGTCCAGCTTCTTTTTTGAAATTATATATATCTTTTGAAGCAATATTCAAATCAACCTGTGCAAAGATTGACAAATTGTCTGTCAAAAAGAATTTTGTACCAACACCTGGAGCGATGTTGAAAATCATATCAGTTTTTTGGTCTTGTCCATCAAGAAGTGACATAGACAAGCCGACATATGGGCGAAAGCGTTCGGAAATTAAGAAGCTATACTCGCTGTATGCACCAATTTCCCAAACTCCATTTGGTCCAAAATAGCTTTCTACTTTCTTTTTTGAATATGAGAAGAATCCACCAAATAGAAGTTCTTTCTTGTAGTTGTAGCCCAAACCAAATTCAACAGGTATAGAGTCCATATCTGTTGTGTTTAGTAAGTCAGCTCCTGTTGCAAGCTTTACTTCATAAACGGCTTTTGGAAGAGGTTTAGCAATCAATGTAAGTCCTGAAATTATTATGCAGGTTGCAATTAGTAATTTTTTCATTTAATGTAAGTTCCTTGTTTTTATTAGAATTCTAGTTCAACTGCCAGTACTATCCCAATTTTTTGGTAAATGGTCAAGTCAAAACTATGAAATAGGAAAGAATCCTTGTTTTTTTGGTTGGAAATGAAAATCAAGCTTCTTTGCACCATCCTGTGATGTTTTGGTTAAATCATAATGAGTGTTTTTGGAAAACAGCTTCAAGATCCTTTTTTTTTCAAAAAAAGTCACTTTTACAGAGGATCTTAGCTCTGTTTTTCTATGTGGATTTTTAACATATCATTAGTGCACTAATATAGGTCCACTATCTATATGTTTATTAATTTTCCAAACTGTTTTACTATGTCCATCTCTCCCTTCATGATAATAAATAACAGAATAATCATTAGTCGTTAGTTTAGGACAATGCCATTCCATATATTCAGCATTGTCAACAACATATTCTATTCCCATCTTTACAATGTAATCTGATACCAATTCATTGTTTTTGAAAAGTTGAGGAATGTCATTGTTTATAAGACCATCCAGGTTTACTGTCTGAAGACCAGAATACCAACTGTAGATGCCTGAATTCCAAGCTCCAACTCTTGCATTTGGCGACAAATTATTTGCCATCCACTCTGCAACTGCTAATGTCTCTGTTTGATAACGATTACGCCCTCGTATGGACTTTATAGCAAGATGGCCATATGATTCAACTGCAGATAACAAAAGAATAATAGGAAGTATACGGGATACATAATTTTGCAGGCGATTTTTCTCATTTACAAATAAGAGAGAATATATTCCACCAGCAGTAAACATAGTTAGAAAAACAAGACTTGGAGCATAATACCATGTCCAAACTTTTGGAAGAAAAATAGAATAAGCCAGCCCTAGTAGAATTAAGGATATCCAGAGAATATGAAGCAAAGGTCGGGTTATACGCCTAGACTGTAAGACTCCTTTCTTAAATAATAGAATAATAGAAAATAGCAAAACATACTTTAGTAAAGGAATTTTAAAAATACTTTTGCTAATCCAGGTCTGGAATATATCTATCCCAAAAAGAACGTTTTTCCACAACCCATAGCCATCTGTCTCCATACACCTCCATAAAGTTTTCATTTCAGCACTTCCCTGAAGGGTGCTTCCTGTACTTTTTTGGCAGTACCAAAACCATGCAAACATTGGTAAAAGAGTCACAATTCCAAAACAAGCAGCACGAACAAATCTTTTAGATATAGTTGAGGAAGAAAAGAAAAGCAGATATAAGCCAAATAGAGCCATTATCAGAAGAGCATCAGTACGTGACAATACACAAAGAGCCGATGCAAATCCCAAATATATTCCAGAATAAATAGCATACAGCATACTAATCTTCCTGGAAATTATTGTTCGAACGACAAGGTTCAATAGCAACGCTAAACAGGCAGCATAAAGAGCACCTTCCAAACCTGTTGCGACAAGTAACATTGTATGAGCATTACTAAACCAGATTATTCCAGCCCATCTCCCTGCACTTGCAGACCATAGGAGCCTTGCAGAACTGTATAGCAATCCACCTGTAACAAAAAAACACAAAACGTTAAACAACATCCCCAAAGCAACAAAAGTATCTCTACTCGGTTCAAATAACTTGTCAATAGTAGCTAATACTATTGCATACAATGGATGAAAACCTGTTGTCCACGTTATTCCATCGAAAGTAGGTCCTTGCCCTGCGGCAATATGTTTTGCAACCTGTAGATAATAATAAGCATCATCTGAGACATATCGAACCAATATGTTAGCTGGCTGAAAAGCAAATAAGACTAAAACAACCAATGCAATCGCTGATGTAAAAAACAACAAATATCGTTCCACTTTTATGGATAATAAGTTACCAATGTACACTTCTTCATTAGCTTTTAGAACTTCACTCATATGGTATGATTTCCTTATTTTTTCTGTTATGGGATTTGTGAAAGAGACTTCTGTAAAACACAAAAACTTCATCATATAAAATGATTATTTATTTAAGAATTTTCTCATATATATAATATATTCAAGGTTAAAAGTGAAAATATAAGAACTTTTTACTTTTTTATTTAATATCATTCAACGCGATGTAATCGCATTCAACCACTGTTCCGCATGCGTAGCATGTTCCTCTACTGTCCCGCTATTTTTCTTTGAAATTGCAAGTTGTTTGAATTATTTCATCAAAATGTTCCTGGTTTTTTAAAATTTCGATTTCAACACGTAGAAAGTATATAGGAATATTGCAGTGTTCCATATGATCACATCGCACCGCATCTTTCTCGGTGGTTATAATTGCTTCACAGTTGTTCTCCAGAGCAACATTTATAATGTTTGTCATTTCCTTTTGGGTGTATCTATGGTGATCGGTGAATCTTCTCTTTGCCATCAGTATTGCTCCAAAGCTTTCCAAAGATTTTTCAAATCCTTTGGGAGATGCAATTCCAGACATTGCTACAACATGTTTACCTTTTAGGAATTCAAGAGGCTTTATATCTTTTGTGTATATATTCTCTAAAAATTGTGGTGTGTGACGGCACTCAATAATCTTTGCTTTTTTGTTATATTCTCGAATCTCTTCAATAAGAATATCATTGTTTCCTGTTGATTTTGTTAAAAATATGTAATCAGCTCTTTTTATGTTGGAGAATGGTTCTCGCAGAATTCCTCTTGGGAGCATGTATCCATTGCCATATGGATTGGTTGTGTCAACTAGTACAATTTCTGTGCTATGCTGTAGAGCAAGGTGTTGAAAACCATCGTCAAGAATCAATGTGTCGCAGTTGAACTTTTTGATTGCGTGTTTCTTGCTTTTCACACGGTCTTTATCAACTAGAACTGCAACACCTTTAAGGTTGGTTGCAAGCATAAATGGTTCGTCACCACTTTGTGTGTAATCCAAATAAACTTTATTGCCATCAGAAACAACTCGTGGGGGAGTCTTTTTTTCCTGAAATGTGAGTTTGTTTACTACCTTCTTTGAAAATTTTGGTTCCTCTTTTTTGTATCCTCTACTAAGGATTGCAATTTTCCTGTTTTTGCTTGCAAGAGTTCTGGCAATTAGTTCCACAACAGGGGTTTTGCCAGTTCCTCCAACAGTAAGGTTGCCAATGCTTATTACCTGACACCCCGGAAAATCAGCCCTAAGAATTCTCTGGTCGTATAGATAGTGACGGAATAGGATTATTCCCTTAAAACAGTGGGACATACCACGAAATACAGTGAGAAGTACTCTCGTGCCGAAATCGACATGAAGATCCTCGTCTCTATGATAAATTAGGTTTTCTAAGTATTTTTCAAGTTTTTCTTTTTTTTGTGCCATTGTCTTCCTTTTTTGTATGCGACGTGGAATTGTATATTTATTACTTTTCTTTTGCAAGAATTTAATTTAGTTAGATTGTGGTTCGTTGATTTGGAAGAGGACTAAATGACCAATGACCAAATGACTAAAACCCGTCAATGGTTTCTCACCCGGTTAGAACTTTGTTGTCCTTTTTTGATGAGTCCGGCGTTCCTTTTTTAGGAGGACTAAGGACTAAGGACCAAATGACCAAAAATTGTCAATGATTGCTCGCCATGTTAGAACTTTTTTGTCCTTTGTCGCGGAGTTCAGTGTTCCCGTTTTTTGTTTGCCAACAGCCTGTTGTCATTAAAACGCATTTTAAATTCCAGGAGCAACTGTTGTTTCTTTTGGTCCTTGGTCATTAAGTCTTTGGTCCTCCATGAACAAGTTTTTTAACTTGATGAAAAAATAGTGCTTTTTTTGATAAAAAAGCTTTACTTTTCTTGCGAGATATACTATGGTACGCAACTCTTCGAAGGTAAAGGGTTGGAGATGTCGGAAAATTAAATAAAGGAATAAGTGCGATGAGTCAAATTGACAAACAAGCGATAATAACAGAGTACAAGCGTCATGACGCTGATTCTGGTTCTTCAGAAGTGCAGGTTGCAATTCTTTCAAAGAAGATCACACATTTGACAGAACATTTAAAGATAAATAAAAAGGATCAAAGCTCACGTTTTGGTCTAATTAAGATGGTTAATAAGCGTAGGAAGCTACTTGATTACTTAAAGCGTACAGATAACGCGAAGTATCAAAATCTGCTAAAAGAGCTTAATATTCGTCGATAATTTGTTTCTTGAAAAGAGCAGAGGTAACTCCTCTGCTTTTTTTTTGCATTTTTCTTGAAAGATTTTTGTTTTTTTGTTATTAATTAAGGCTATTTTATATCCCAAAATGTCTATTGGTAAAGTTGTATGGGATTTCTGAATTGTATTAAGTTTACGGAGTGAATTATGAAAAAAAAGTTTTGGATTATTGTTATTGTTGTTTTGGTTATTGCTGCTTTCCTTATTAGACCCAACAAAGGTATAGAGAGTGCTTATCGTGTTTTGCCTTCCAATGTTTTGATGACCTGCGAAATGAAAGACCTAAATGGTGAAATTGATTTTATTAACAGCTTAGGTTTTGTTGATGGTGATATACTTGCTCCAGTGTTTGCTGAGTGTGATGAAAATGAGCGCAAGGTTGTTGAACTTATGATGGACGTTTTGGGTGATGAATTTATTGTTGCTTACAAGAGTGGTCACTTGGAAGAAAAGATTTCCGCAGATGAAGAGGTTGTTGTTCAGGATATGCTGGATAATCTAATTATGACTTCTAAGCCTGCTAAGCAAATTTCTGTATCTCTTATAGAGAACTCTCTTGCTGGTTTTATTGATGATGTGGTTGTCACAGAATATGATGGTGTAACCATCAATACATTTGAGATTGAGAATTCAGAAGAACCTGTTTTTATATCTTATTGTGTTGTTGACGGCATTATTATCGGCGCTTTTGCTTTAGAAACCTTGCAGCAGTCTATTGACCTTGCAACTGGTAAAATCAAGGATAATTTTACTCAAACAGAACTTTACCTTAAGTTAATTGCCGGTGCGAAAGAAGAAGACGTCCTCTCCATGAGTCTTGATATGTCTGAATTTATGACAACTTATATGAATGCTATTGATGCAGTTGCACTTTCTGCAATGGGCGATGCACAGACTAATGGAGTGGCAGAGTTTCAGCAACAGATGGCTGTTTTAAAAGATATGTATGATGGTCTTGGATATGGTGTTGGATATATGGGACGTACTGATACAGAATTCTATACAAGAAGTAATGGAAATTTTGAGCCTGAAAAATTGGACGATTTTTATAAGTCTATTTTTATGGCAGTCAACTCTGTTTCAGATATGACAAAGTTTCATGTTAAAGAGCCAGTGATTGCATATGCTGGTAATATGGGACTTCAGGAATATATTAATTTGATTCTAGAGACTCTTCCGGAGGATGAAATTACAGAGATGAAGAGTGCTTTTGCTACAAATACAGGTGTTGATTTCGATGCCATGATTGCATGCATGGGTAATGGTATATCTATTGGTATGGATGAATTTGAGTATACCACATTGATACCAAATATCTCCATTAGAATGTTGATAGGACTTAGTGATCAACATGACACTTTAATCCCTGCATTAACCAAGCTTGCAGGTATGACTGAAATGCCTATGAGTAAGAAAAATATTGCAGGAACGGATGTTACTTACGCCAATATTCCTATGACAATATTAAAACCGGGGTTTGCTGTCAAAGGTGACAAAATGTTGTTTGCAACTTCACTTGATATTATGAGTGAACTTGTTCAGGGTGTAAAAGTGGAGGATTCTTTGGATTCAAATGTTGAATTTGCCAGTTTTCTGGGTAATGAAGATTTGTTTGGATGGTATTACTTGGATCTAAATAAAGTTATTGATGTTTTAGATAATATGTATGTGATGTTTAAACCTTTGATGGCCGGCAAAGTTCCAGAGGAAATTATGTCTGACGATGAAGTTCAAAATAATCTTGCAAGAGCTAAGATGTTGAAGAAACTTTACATGAAAGCATATACAAAAGACAACCAGTATTACAGTGAAATGGTTATTAAATATGACAAAGATTATGAACCTGTAGTTGAAGAAGTTGAAGTTATTGAGCAATGAACTATTGAGATGTCGTGTAGATGTGTTAGCGAGGACAAGGTTGAAGATCAACCGTGAATTGCTCTAGTGTTCAAGAGTAGAGTAGTATTATTTAGAAGATTTATAGAGTATGAAGTTAAGAAAAAAAGCTGTTTCAAAAAATAAGAGTGTATCTGTTAGGAGCAATCCCAAAAGTACACTAAGGTCTTCGAAAGAGAGAAGGCAGAGGTTTTTGATTAAGGTGGGTATTGTGCTTTTTGTTCTTATCGTTTTAGTTGGAACGGGCTATGGCGGTTTTGTTTATCTGAAAAATATTCTGTTTGTAAAGAATCCAAGATATACAATTATAAAGATTGAAGTTCAATCCTCTGGAGTATTTTCAGCAGATAGGTTTAAAGAGTATACAAAGATTAAAGAGGGTGATAATATGTACTCCTTTAAACTAAAAAATGTACAAAAACTTTTCAAACACAAAATTCCTAACGTTAAGGAGATTGAAATAAGACGCCAGTTGCCTGATGCTTTGATTGTTAAGATTATGGAGAGAACACCGGTTATTCGCCTGTCCCGAAGGTCAAGATTGTGCGTTGATAGAGATGGATACATCTTTGCTGTCAATGGAAGAAAACTAAATTTCTTGCCGTATATTTCCGGTTATGAATATTTGAGTTTGCGTCCAGGAGGAAAATTAACAGGCAGGTCTCTTTCTGCTGTAAAGTTAGTGACTCTTGGTGCTTCAGGAATGATAGATCTTCCAATTACTAACGTTAATATATCTCAGGAAGATTATATAATTGTCTTTTTAAATAATGGTAAGAAGCTTAATATTGCCTGGAAGGGAATGGATGATAATTCTGAAGAGTCTTTGGAAGAGTTAGAAACGAAGCTTATGCGTTTCGTCGTTCTTTTAAATTCTCCACAAGGTAAGGCCTTGTATGATTTTAGTGCAATTGATGACAGTTTTTATGGAAGGTAATTATTGATATATGGCTAATACAATTAAAACTGCTGTTGTTGAGATTGGAACTGCAAAAATAAAAGTTCTTGTGGGCGAATTACTTGAAAACAATCACATAAGAATTCTTGGTGTTGGAGAGCGCGACTCCAAAGGTGTTTTAAAGGGGGAAATCGTTAACAGTAACAACCTTTTACCTCCTCTGTCTGCAGCTTTTGAGGATGCTGAACGAGAATCTAATATAGTCATTAAGAATATTACTGTTGCTGTTTCAAATAACAAAATCAATGTGGTTTCAAACTCAGGTAAAGTACCGGTATCTTCAGAGAGTTGGGATATCAGACAGGTGGATGTTGATGCTGTTAAACAAATTGCCTTCAGCAAGATGTTTGACAACTCCGAATATATTGCAATGCATGATATTGCTCAACTATACACAATCGATGTCGATAAAAAAGTAATTAATCCTATCAATATTTATGGCTCTACTTTGTCACTTGATGCATTGATTGTTCGAGGTTCTTTAGCAATGCTTAAAAATACGATGCGGGTAATCAGTCAACGACAGGTTGATATCAGTGAAAATGAGATATATTATAGTCCTGTTTGTGATGTTCAGGCAGTTCTCACTCCTGAGCAGAAACGCAATGGTGTTATAATGATTAATTTTGGCGCAGGCAAGACAGACTATGCAGCATATGCATGTGATGTTCAGGCGGCTTATGGAACTCTTGGTGTTGGTAGTTCTCACATAAACTATGATCTTACAGATGCTTTCTATATTTCCAACAATGATGCAGAGCAGTTAAAGCAGACATATGGAATTGCTCTTAATGATACAGATGATGATTATGTTGAATTAAATACATTAATGTTTAATGCTAAGAATGTTAAAGTTGAGTCCATTCAAAGAGTCATATATGCCAGGGTTGAAGAAATCTTGAAAATTATTAAGACTGACCTTCAAAAAAGAGATATTCTTCCTTATATTAAAGCTGGAATAGTTCTAACAGGTGGTGGCGCACAACTACCGGGATTACAAAGTCTGACGGTAAGAACTTTTGATAATATGCCTACTTCGATAGGTTGTCCCTGCAATATTGAGGAGCATGAAATTTCAGAAAACCCTGCATACTCAACGGTTTGTGGTTTGTTGCAGTTTTCTCTGTTGGAAGCAAAACAAGAAGACGATGGAACCTCGGGATTTTTGAAGAGGATGTTTGGAAAATGATAGCAAAAAAAACAATAGGTATTTTTGGTGTTGGCAGTTCTGGTTGTAGAGCCCTAGACGGATATGATGGTTATTCAGACACAGAGCAAATTGTTGCTATAGATGTTGATCAGATTGCTCTGCAGTCACTTGATGTTCCTTCGGTCCTTCTTATTGGTGGACAAAACGAGGGTATGGGAGGCGTTGCAGGAGATGTTGAGCTTGCGGAAGAGCTTATAGTTGCGGAAGAGCATATGATTGAAGGACTTTTGTCAAAGGTTGACTTAGTTGTGCTTGTCGCAGGATTTGCAGGTAGTACTGCCGCTGGAATGTTACCTTTTATTGTGAAAAAAGCAAACAATCTTGCAATACCAACTGTTGTAGTAGGAACTACACCATTCTATTTTGAGGACGATGAAAAAAAAACAATATCTAAGAATGTTTTGAAGGCTCTGGAAAAATTGTCATGTTCTGTTATACAGATTAATGTCAGTCACCTCTCAGATGAAAACGAGGAGCTCTCAGTTGTATGTGAACGAGCTACTGTATGTATGGCTGAATCATTAAAGTTTTTGGTTGGTCTTATTAGTTATCCCGGTTACATAAGGATTGACTATCAGGCTCTAAAGCATATGATTAAAAGTCCTGAAGGTGATGTTTGGTTCTCTTATGGCAAAGCAATTGGCACCAACCGTGCAGAAAATGTTGTTGTTGATTTCAAAGCAAATAAATTAACAAATCTTAATAACTTTGTGAATGCAAGAACAGCTTTAGTTTCCATAAATTCCGATGACTCACTAAGTCTTTCTGAGATTGAAAAAATTATGGAATCTGTAAAAAATCTTTTGGATCCAACATGTAAAGTGGTTATGGGTACCACGAAAAATAAAATTTTAAATGGGGAAATCATCTTAAATATTTTAGCTTTTGAATTTAGAGTTGAAGAGGATGACTTTGATGTTAGTTTGATTGATATTCCCAAACCGGAAAAACAGTTAAACAACAATGAAATTGAAAAGGCAACAACGAGGCCTCCGGAGCCAAAACCTTTAATGAGAGACAGCAAGTTTAAAGGTTCTGATCCAACAATATACAATGGAGTAAACCTTGATATTCCAACATACAAAAGAAATGGAATTGTACTAGATTAAGCGTGATACGTGGTAAGTGTTACGTGCTACGTTTTCACTCCGTGGGTATGAATGCCTTCGGCGATGTGGAATGGATAGGTGTGCTACGTGTTAAGTCTTACGTGTTGCCTACGTTCCTTCGGCTTGACATAGCCGAGGGTAGGAATAACTTTGCTATAAGTTTTGATTGATATGCCCGGCAAAGAATTTGTTGGTAAGAATATTAAAAATAAACGCATGGGGGATAATATGAAATGTGAAACACTGGATGTTTGGAAAAAGGCTTTGAACTTATCTGTGGATGTTTATAAAACATTTGCTAAATGTCAAGATTTTGGATTTAAAGATCAGATTACAAGATCGTCATTGTCTATACCGTCTAATATTGCAGAAGGTATGGAGAAAATATCAGATAAAGATAAAATAAGATTTATAGATATTGGAAAAGGTTCTACGGCAGAGTTTATAACGCAAGTATATATTGCCGTAGAAATTAATTACATTGATAAACAAACAGCAGCTTTATGGATTGAAACATCAGATCATATTTTGAGAATGTTGACAAACTTACAAAAAAACTTAAAACATATTACGTAGCACGTATCACGTATAACGTATCACGTATCACGTACCACGTATCACGTATCACGTACCACGTATCACGTATAACGTATAACGTATAACGTATCACGTATCACGTATTACGTAACACGAAGGATAATTATGACGAATGATGAGACATTAAATATTTTGAGGGAGACCGACGCATTACTTGACGGACACTTTGAGCTAAGATCAGGTCTTCATAGTGGACAATTTTTCCAGTGTGCAAATGCATTAATGCATCCATACGCTGCCGAGAAACTTTGTAGTGCTTTAGTTTCAAAATACAAGGAAGAAGCTGACAATAGTGATGATATTGAAGCTGTTATTTCTCCGGCATTGGGTGGAATTATTGTTGGACACGAGGTGGCTAGAGCCTTAGGTACTCCTTCAATTTTTGCTGAAAAGAAAGATGACAAACTTTTGATGCGAAGATTCTCCATTAAGCCTGGCAAAAGATATGTCGTTGCTGAAGATGTAGTAACAAGAGGCGGTAGAGTGCAGGAGACTATTGATATTGTTGTTCAAGCTGGCGGTATTGTTGCTGCTGTTCTACTTATTGTAAATCGTAGTGGTGGCAAAGCACAATTTGATTACCCTATGTATAGTCTTTTGGAGATGGAACCTGTGACTTATGAACCAGGAGATTGTCCGATTTGTGATGAAGGCAAACCACTGATTCATCCGGGAAGCTGAGAAAAATGCTAAAATATTTGATTCCTTAGTTTTACGGTTTAGAGGAAAAACATGCATTTAGATCAATGAAAACAGCAAATGATATTTGATTTTTTATGCCCAGCTACTAAAAGAAAAGTGAAATGTAAGTTTGGACTTAAATGTTTTTATACTTAGTAGCTGGGGTGATAATTGTAGAAAACAATTTATTATAATTCCGATCACCAGCCTTCGCTCTTCGAGACTACGGCTCGACAGGCAGATCGGACGCTATTTCGCTTTGCGGGACAAATAATGCTGTTTGAGTTAGCTTTGCTAATCCCGCATTGCGGGATAGAGTCGGCTCTGTGAGCCGAGAAATAAATCAACCGTAAAATCAAGGTTTGTTTTATTACTCTCTTGTCTAATTTAAGTATATTGTGTATTATTTATAGTATGAAAAAAAGAAACTTAACAATAAAAGTTTATGACTCCTTTGAACAAGAAGAAAAGGCGGAAATACAAAGACGTTCTAAAAAAACATCAAAAGAGTGTTTGGATGAGTTTGTTATACTTCAGAGAATAGTTTTGGGAGATAATTGGCATCGACAAAAGATGGTTCGCACAATAACCTTTGAGAAAGTAACTTGGTAATATTATGTTTTTTAGTGATGACATGAAAGATTTGATGATTCTCTTTGAAAAGTATTCTGTTCAATATCTTTTGGTTGGTGGATTTGCTGTAATTTATTATGGTTATGTTCGTACAACCATGGATATTGATATTCTCGTATTTCCTTCCAAAAAGAATGCAAATCAAATAATATTGGCTTTAAAGGAGTTTGGTTTTGGAGATGCAGAAATACCTAGCGATTATTTTTCAAAGGAGGGATGTGCTATACATTTGGGGGTTGAACCAAACAGAATTGATATTCTTACTAAATTAAAAGACATTAGCAATAGACAAATCTTTAATAATTCTCAGAAAATTCAATACGATGGTTTGGAATTAAATATTATTTCCAAAGAAGATCTACTTGAGTGCAAAAAGAAATCTAGCCGTTTGAAAGATTTGGCTGATGCCGAAGAACTTGAAAAGCTACTATAATCTCGTTGTTGCTGGCCAAATTAAAACTGTCGTTTTAAAGGCTCACGGCTGCGTATGGCGTAGCTTGAAAAGCGAAGCCTTAAGCATCTGATTATAGCCTTGGGTGAGCGCAGTGTAACTGAGAAACATAACAGGAACGAAGTTCTTACCTGCTCACGGCAGTATCTTAACAATAAACGATCAACGAATAACGATCAACGATTTATATTGGATATTCCTTGTTGGATATTGAAAGAACCGTTTACTGTTTCTTTTGGCCCTTGGTCACTAAGTTCTTAGTCCTCTTGGGTACTGACCGTGTCCGGCGAAGCTTGGAAAGCGAAGACGGAGTCATTTGGTCACGTGGTCATTGAGTCAATTATGCGTCTTGGGGCGGTCACCTCGGGGCTTGCCCCCGTGGAAGCTATGATTCTGACTACAGCTCCATAGGAGCGACATCTTTGTAGCCACGGGTGTAAACCCGTGGAAAAATAACAAGAACAAAGTTCTTACCTGCTCACGGCAGTGTCTTAACAATAAACGATCAACGAATAACGATCAACGATTTATATTGGATATTGAGTGTTGGATATTGGATATTCCTTTTGTCCTTCATTGGATATTGAGAAACAAGGTGGCTTAGACTTAATGATAAAATGTAGGATTGTGAAGATGGTTTAATTATGTAGGGGGCTACCTGCGTGTTGCCCCTAATGTGTTTGGGCGAACACATAGGTTCGCCCGTACAATAATATTTAATAATAATTAAGAATGGAGAAAAAACTATGGCTATTAATGATTTAAAAGTGGCATATAAAACAATTATGGATGATCACTTTCCACCGGAAATGGAACTTTCATTTATTGATGGATCAAAGAGACAGACTCTTTGTTATGAAAAGGTCTCATGGATTATTGAGAATGAAAAGAAGGGGTTGAGATATGGAGAGAATCCTGGACAGGAAGCTGCTCTATATAAGTTGGTGAATGGGAATCTAGTTCTTGGAGAAGTTGAATGTATTCAACCAGGCAAATATTTGGCATCTAATGTTGAATTGCTACAGTCAGGTAAACATCCCGGAAAAACAAATATTACAGATGCTGATAATGCGGTAAATATCATAAGATATTTTGATGAAAAACCATGTTCCGTAATTATGAAGCATAACAATCCATGTGGTGTTGCTCTTGGTTCAACACTTGCTGAAGCATATGATAAAGCAAATATGGCAGATAGACTTGCAGCATTTGGTGGTGCAATTGCATTAAACAAGACTTGTGACATTGAAACAGCTGAGCTAATTACTAAAAACTATGCCGAAGTTGTAGTGGCTCCTGACTTTGCTCCTGGCGTTATGGATATATTTGCCAAGAAGAAAAACTTGCGAGTCATGCAGATTGCCAATATGGGCAATCTTAGTGATTTTGTTGGTAAGAGATTTGTTGATTTTAAGTCACTTGTTGACGGTGGCTTAGTTGCTCAATGGTCATTTGTACCTAATGCAAGGAAAAAAGAAGATTTCTTGCCTGCTGAAACACTTTCCAAAGGCATAGAGTATAAGGTTAATAGAACTCCTACTGCCGCAGAGTATGAAGATATAGTTTTTGGTTGGCTTGTAGAAGCTGGTGTAACTAGTAACTCTGTTATATATGTTAAGGATGGTGTTACTGTTGGTATTGGTACAGGCGAGCAGGATCGTGTTGGTGTTGCAGAAATTGCAAGAGATAAAGCATATAAAAAACTTGCAGATAGAATTGCATGGAAAAAATATAAGACACCATACAATCTTATGGCTGATGAACATGCAAAAATTGAGATTGACGAACAAGTTACAGATCAAAAAGGTGGTTTGCCGGGATCTAGCATGATTTCTGATGCATTCTTCCCATTTAGAGATGGTGTTGAAGTTGGTCTTAAAGAGGGTGTTTCTGCTGTTGTTCAACCTGGTGGATCAATGCGTGACTTTGAAACTATTGAAGCATGTAATGAGTATGATGCTGCAATGGTGTTTACTGGCCAGAGAAGTTTTAAGCACTAAATCGCCACAAGTGGCGCGTGATACGTGGTAAGTGTTACGTGCTACGTTCTCTCCGAGGGTAGGAACTGCTCCGCAGGTATCGTGTAAATTCGTAAATGCGAAAATGGCAGGAAGAGTTTAAATTCGTAAATGGCAGAAATGTTCCATTAAGAAATTTTGTTTATTGTAGGGGCGAGACCTGTCTCGCCCTTTTTTGTTTATTAACAAAAACAATTGACATTTACGCAACAGTTGTGTAAATTCCTCGAATCCTTATTTTAAGGGATAAAACAATTTTAAAAACAAAAAACAGGTATAAAATAATGGCAAAGAAACGATATGTTCAAGTTGGTTTGGGTTCAAGAAGTTCAATGTATCTTGATTCAATAATGAAAGATTACAAAGATATTGCAGAAATAACAGGTGTGTGTGATAGCAATATGAAACGTCTTGACTTCACATTGTCACAAGCTGTTGAACGCAATAGTTATGATGTAGATATCAAAACATATAATTACCTTGATTTTGACAAGATGATTGAAGAGCAGAAGCCGGATATTGTTATTGTTACATCAATGGATAGAACTCATCACAAATACATTTGTCGTGCAATGGAGTTGGGATGCGATGTGATTACTGAAAAACCAATGACGGTTGATGCAGAAAAATGCCAGCAGATTGTCGATATGCAAAAAGCCACAGGTAAAAGCGTTACTGTTACTTTTAACTATCGTTATGCACCAGTAAGCACCAAAATTAAAGAACTTATTAAGTCAGGTGCAATTGGAGATGTAACCAGTGTACATTTTGAGTGGCTGCTTGACACTAATCATGGAGCAGACTATTTTAGACGTTGGCATAGAGATAAACTTAATAGTGGTGGGTTGCTTGTGCATAAATCAACTCATCATTTTGACCTTGTAAATTGGTGGTTAGACTCTGAACCTGAAACTGTTTTTGCAATGGGGCGTTTAGCATTTTATGGTAGAGAAAATGCCGAAAATCGTGGTGTAAAGAATTTTTATTCAAGAGCAGCTGATTCAGATATTGCTAAAGATGATCCATTTGCCATTGACCTTGCAGGTTCAGAAAATTTAAAAGGTCTCTATCTTGATGCAGAATCTGAAGATGGTTATCAAAGAGACCAAAGTGTTTTTGGTTACAACATTAATATTGAAGATAAC
>Ga0307987_1000628_pt1 | contig 20893 bp, 18 predicted proteins | sample EllFjometagen181_FD_203157 | JGI IMG/M metagenome (GOLD analysis project Ga0307987, IMG submission 203157) | Marine microbial communities from Ellis Fjord, Antarctic Ocean - #181 | ecosystem: Environmental > Aquatic > Marine > Unclassified | place: Southern Ocean | collected 2014-10-08 | reverse complement strand
ACTTTGGTACGCATCCCCTCTTCCATTTATATTTAATTTTTTTGTAATCAATGACACCGAAGCAAGGGCAATTCATTTAGCCTTTGCCGTTTTCCTTTCCTATACAGCTTACCCTTCATTCAAATCCTCTCCCAGAGACTATATCCCTTTACAGGACTGGGTTCTCGGTTTAATTGCCGCATTTTGTGCATCCTACCTCTTCTTTTTCTACACAGCTCTTGCCGATCGTCCCGGTGATCCAACTCAGATGGATATTATTGTAGCTGTTACCGGTATGATTCTGCTGCTGGAAGCCACTCGTCGAGCACTTGGACCTCCATTGATGGTGGTTGCAACAATATTTTGTATATACACCTTTGGCGGCCAGTTTATGCCAGATGTTATTGCCCATAAGGGAGCAAGTCTTAACAAAGGAATGTCTCATTACTGGCTTGGTACCGAGGGCGTTTTTGGTGTTGCACTTGGTGTTTCCACCGGAATGGTTTTTATGTTCGTACTCTTTGGTGCTCTTTTAGAGGCTGCTGGTGCCGGTAACTATTTTATCCGCACTGCATTTGCCGGCCTTGGCCACCTTAAGGGAGGTCCTGCGAAAGCTGCTGTTGTTTCATCTGGCCTCACAGGACTTGTGTCGGGATCATCAATTGCCAATGTGGTGACCACAGGGACATTTACTATCCCACTGATGAAAAAAGTTGGTTTTAGTGCCGAAAAAGCAGGTGCTATTGAAGTTGCATGCTCAACAAACGGACAGCTTATGCCACCTGTTATGGGTGCTGCAGCCTTCTTAATGGTTGAATACGTTGGTATTACCTATATTGAAGTTATTAAATGTGCCTTTTTACCTGCGATTATATCCTATATTGCACTTGTCTATATAGTACACCTTGAAGCGTGTAAAATGGGTCTTGAAGGAATGGAAAAAAGAGTCAAGCATACATTGGCTCAAAAGATGCTCTCTTTCGTCTTCAGCTTTCTTTTTATGCTGGTTATGGCAGCTGTAACATATTACGGCATTGGCTGGATCAAGACTGTTGCTGGTGATGCAACAATTTATATTGTTTCAGTACTCCTTGCAGTTTCCTATCTCGGCCTTATTAAGTATGCCACCAGAGTACCTGAACTTGAACAGACTCATAACATAAAAGAATTACCCGATCTCTGGCTCACCGCCCAGGCCGGCTTATACTTTCTGTTACCCATCGTGGTTTTGATGTGGTGCTTGGTAGTTGAACGTCTCTCTCCTGCCCTTTCCGCCTTCTGGGCCACGGTTTTAATGATGGTTATAATCTTAACTCAGAAACCATTGAAAGGCTTTTTCAGAAAGAGTCAGGACAAGATCTTCAGTTTTAAAAGCGGATTTGATGATTTTATCAACGGTCTTGTTGCTGGTGCCAGAAATATGATTGGTATTGGTGTTGCTACAGCTGCCGCCGGTATTGTTGTAGGAACTATTACTCTTACAGGAGTAGGTCTGGTTATGACTGAATTTGTGGAGTATATTTCAGGTGGTAACCTGATGCTGATCCTTGGGTTCACAGCTATTATCAGCTTAATCCTTGGTATGGGCCTGCCTACCACTGCAAACTACATCGTTGTTTCCACCCTTATGGCACCTGTTATTGTTGATCTTGGTGCTCAAAATGGGCTTATCGTACCTCTTATTGCTGTGCATCTTTTTGTCTTTTACTTCGGAATTCTAGCAGATGATACTCCCCCCGTAGGGCTTGCAGCTTTTGCGGCCGCAGGAATTTCTGGAGGTGATCCGATCAAAACGGGTATCCAAGGGTTCACCTACGATATCAGGACCGCCATCCTTCCGTTTATGTTTATTTTCAATACTCAGCTATTGATGATCGGTGTAAATAGCATTGGGGTACTTATACTTGTGGTGGTAACAGCAGTTGGGGCCATGATGGCGTTTGCCGCCGCGACTCAAGGGTATTTTCTCGTAAAATCCAGATGGTGGGAAACGGTCGCTCTGCTACTGGTCACCTTTTTACTCTTTAGACCCGGATATATATGGGATAAATTTTTTCCACCACTTACCAATGAGTCTCCGACTCAGTTGGAAACCCTGCTCACCGAGATCAAGCCCGGTCGCATGATGCGAGTTATGATTACGGGTGAAAGAATGAACGGTGAAGAATATACCAAGACCCTTATGCTCCCCGTTGGCGATGAAGAGTCCGGTAAAGCTCGCCTTGAAGGTATTGGAATTGAGACCCGAACTGAAGAGGGTAAAATTCTTATCGACAATGTGGTTTTTGGAAGTTCTGCTGAAAAGGCAGGGATAGATTTTGATCAGGAAATCTTGAATATCCAGATGCCAACCGATAGACTTCCCAAGCAACTCGTTTTTATACCTGCCTGTGCTTTATTTGCTCTGGTATACTTTATTCAAAGAAGGCGTAGGGATCAGCTAAATTTATACCCTGCATAAATAGATCAATATTAGACTTCCTTATAAAAAGATTCCAGATTGTTGCTTGTTCAACGGTCTGGAATCAACTTGAAAGTGAAAATATCACTTCTTGGAGAATACAATGTTTAAGAAAATCTTAGTTCCCATTGATGTTGATCGTCCCGTTGCTGCCAAGGCGGTTTATGAAGGTGCTGCAGCCCTTGCAAAGCCTTTTGGTGCAGAGATAAGACTTATAAGTGTAATGCCCGGTTTTGGCATGCCAATAGTTGGTTCATTTATTTCAGATCGTGTCCGTAAAGAAGCCCTAGAGAACTTCAGAGATGAACTCACCACTTTTGTTGCAGCCAATTGTGAGACTCCGGTTAGATTTCATATTCGTTCCGGAAAGCATTATGATGAGATCGTAAAACTTGCAAAAAAATGGGAAGCGGACCTGATAGTTGTCTATCATAATCGACATCGTGAAATCAACGAAGTGTTCAGCCATACCTGTGCCAAGCACGTTTACCGAGATGCGCCATGTTCTGTTTTAAGGCTGAGGAATCTTCGGGAGAATGTTCTCTAACAGGTCGATATTCCCTGTGGTCAATTGAAATAACTGGAGGTGAAGATGAGCGTTCAAAATAAGATAGCTGTAAATTTGTTTTATCCATCTGTTTTATCTGTACCCCTTAGTTTTCTACTTGGTTTAGTGTTTTGTATGGCACCCTTGTCCGCTGGTGCCTACGAAATTCTTCTTGGAACTGGAGAAGTTGGAAGTTTTTCCCATTTCTCCGGAAGGATGCTGTGCCGAACCATCAATAAAGAGGTTTCCGGACTCAGTTGCAGCGTTAAAGCTGTTGATGATACGATTGACAATCTCACCAATCTACAAGGTGGATCACTGGACCTTGCAATTATTAATTCAAATGTCCTGGATGCTGCCATCAACAAAACTGGACAGTTTCAGTTTCTCGATATTGATTATAAGAACCTATCTATAATAACACCGCTTTATGACAGGCCAATCGGAATTATTGTTAAATCCGACTCAGGGATTTCAACATTGGATGATCTGAAAGGAAAACGTCTTAATGGCGGTGCTCCCGGGTCAATTGAACGTCGTGCCATGGATCTGATCATGAGCGCCAAGGGATGGTCAACTGAAGATTTTTCTCGTTTTGAAGAACTTCCCACATCCCATGGTCAAGGAAGCATGGCTTTTTGCCAGGGAAATGTGCAGGCAATGATCACTATTGGAGTACATCCCTCACGTTTTACACGTCGCTTGCTGGAAAATTGTAAAGGGGTGGTCTTGGATATCGATGATCCTGCCATTGATAAACTGGTCGAATCTCGTGCGCCTTGCTGGAAAACAGAAATCAAGGTTTCATCCGATGCCTTGCCTGCAAAATCATTTGGTACCAGAGGCATACTTGTTGCCTCCAGCGCAATCGATAAAGAAACTGGTTATGCTATCACTCAAGCACTGTACAAACAGCAGCTTCGCTTACACAAAAGCCATCCTGCCCTGTCCCTCTATCCGATAGAGGTTGCACAACAGGGAATTACAGGTCTGCAGCTTCATCAAGGTGCTGAACAGTTTTTTTCTGAAAAATAAACCTTCACAATAATACTCCTGCACAGGCTGGAATCCAGAGTTTTTCAGGAATCTGGATTCCAGCTTGCTCGAAGATAATTTAAATTCCTGGGAGCTTCAGGATCGACCTGTCCTCTGTACATCCTGTTTTCTAAAACCGTAATTCAAAGCGATAGGACGGGGAAGACACAGAGCTGGTATTCCTATACGAACCATTCATAAAATTGTTTCTTCTCTTTTGAGGCCGGCACTGAATAATCCCTTTTTGACAAAGATCTCTACGGGATTCATATCGGATAAACTTTTTCGCAACTGCTCTTTTTCCAGGCACAAAATATCTATTTTTCTTGTGACTATTGTTTGACCTTCTATTGTCCCCATAATGACCATTAGCGTACCCTTTTCTGCCATGGTGTCGCTGCTCAAAAACAGCAAGTGCAATCATCCCCACACCGTTATGTGGCTCCCACGCACTGTTCCTATATCCTTTGCTGTTTGTGAAAGTAAATTCATCTATTCGATGTCTTCCCCTCTGCCATCCTTCATAATATCTTGTCTCGTAAGGAGCCAGAATAGTCATGGCCTCGTTTGACTGTAGCTCGGAGTTGATACCATTAAGGATATTTCTCCCATCCACTGTAAGAACCACTCCAACACGTTTGTTGCTCTGATTACTTACTCGAAGATGATAGGAACTATTAGGTTTTGCCATAATATAATGCTTTTCTATCCTATGGTTATTCGAGGGAACGGTGAAAAACGGTAAACTCCCTTTTCTATTTGAAACAACTTCTATTTCCACATCATTAATCATTCTTTGTCTTTCAGCACATGACAGAGTCGGTACATTCAATAAACCGATTAATACGACTAAACTCACTAGTGATTTCAATCTGGTCATTTTATTCTCCTGTAAAAGGTTCACGGATTTCAATTATCATCCTGTTGATACAACTCTTCGTTGTCTGTGCTTCTACGGTAGGATGAAATTATGGAGAAAAAAAGACGATATCGATGGAAATCAAGCCAATATCGGGCTGGGCTGCAAACCTTATACTCGTGCAATCAGCAAGTTACATGACCACAGAAATTCATTACGTTTGTTGTCTAATAGCTACAAAAAGAGGAATTATAGAGAAGAGGTGGAGGCAAGATCAGGTACAATTGAGTAAGCGTAATATTTGTAGACACTATATCTTATATTTTTTTCTGATTACAGACAAAGATCAGCCATTTTTGTCTGTCATTCCCGCGGAGGCGGGAATCTAGGGGGGGGCACAAAACTGGATCCCCGCCTCCGCAGGGATGACACATCTGGTCACTTGTAATTCTTATGTTTTATCAGCACATTACGGCTCAAATATGTGACGTTAGCTGAGTTTCATACGTAATCAGATATTTTTTTGACTATGACTTCAGATAACTACACTCGGAAATGACGAACTTTTTGAAATAATATGCTTTAACGGCAACACGCTGAATAGTTACGATCTGATTAGCATTCAGCCTAAAAGGAGGCTGTCGTCGGCGAGTTCTTCTTTGCGAACACGATTAAACATTTCGAGCAGATGAGGAACGTCAAGCTTATCACGTTCTTCACCATCCACATCAAGTACGATTTCGCCCTGATGCAACATTATGGTGCGATCCCCACTGGCAAGCGCATCCTTCATTGAATGAGTGACCATCATAACAGTAAGGGAAAATTCCTTTACCACCTTGTTGGTAAGTTCAAGGACAAAGGCTGCCATACGTGGGTCAAGTGCTGCGGTATGTTCGTCAAGAAGTAGAAGATGGCTGTCACTAAGGGTTGCCATAATAAGGCTAACTGCCTGTCTCTGACCACCGGAAAGCAGCCCTATCGAGTCGCTTAAGCGATCTTCTAAACCGAGACCGAGAATGGCAATACGCTCTCTGAATATTTCTTTTCGGCTCCCGGACAGGGCCAGACTCCAGCCCCGTTTTTTTCCGCGTTTATAGGCAAGTGCCATATTTTCTTCAATGCTGAGTGTGGCGCAGGTGCCTGCGAGGGGATTTTGAAATACTCGAGCTGCAAACCTGGCTCGTTTATGCACTGGCCATTTGGTGACATCAACCCCGTCAATCCCGACTTTTCCTCCCGAAACAGGCGCCTCACCGCTGACGGCACCAAGAAGGGTTGATTTTCCTGCCCCGTTGGAGCCAATAATCGTCAAAAACTGCCCTTCCGGAACGGTCAGTGTTACATCCCTAATGGCCCTGTTTTCAAGAATGGTTCCAGCGTTAAAGGTGATATGAATATTTTGTAGATTGATCATCTGATTATTTCACACCTTCACAGCCTTAATTCTGATTTTCCCTTTCATTTTAGGAGCAATCAGGGCAATGGCCACCAGAGCCGCGGTGATCAAATTTAAATCCGATGCCTGCATTCCAAACATTCCGCTACTGAGTGCAAATGCAACGGCCAGTCGATAAAGAATAGAACCTACGATAACTGCAAGTACTGCCACCCAGATACGTGTCCCAGACATCAGGGTTTGGCCAAGTATTACAGCAGCAAGTCCCACAACTATGGTTCCGACCCCGGAGGTTACATCGGCAAAAGAGTTACTTTGGGCAAAAAGAGCACCTGCAAACCCGACAAAGCCATTGGAAAGGGCGAGGCCAAAATAGGTGAAAAACCCTATATTTCCTCCCTGCGCAGCGACCATTCGGTCGTTCACTCCTGTCGCCCTCAACCCAAGTCCGAAATCACTTGTGAGCAATCGAATGATAAAAAGCGAGGAGAAGAGGACCAGCAAAAAAACAATAGCCAGATGAACATGGAGCTGATCAAATCCACTCTGCTCAAAGGGAGTGAAAATGGTGGGTTCACCGAGCAGGGCAACATTGGGACGACCCATAATTCTGATATTGATCGAAAATGCAGCAATCATTGTGAGGATGGATGCGAGCAGGTGCAGTATACCACAGCGCACAGCGAGAAATGCAGTGATCAGACCACACATTGATCCACCCAAAATTGCAAGAAGCGTTGCCAGCCAAGGGTTTATGCCTGCAATAATTGCCGTTGCAGCAATTGCCCCTCCCATGGGAAAACTTCCATCCACCGTTAAATCGGGGAAATCAAGTATTCTAAACGTTAAATAAACGCCGAGTGCGACAAGACCGTAAATCAGCCCGATTTCAATGGTCCCTAAAAAGGCAAAAAGTGACATCCTGTACCTGTTACTCCCCTACTACTTCTTCAGGTTTACTGCCTGTTTAAGCAAAGACTCAGGAAGAGTAATCCCTAAGGTCTCGGCAGCCTTTTCATTTAAAAAAAGATCCGATCCCTTTGCAAATGAAACTGGAATTTCGGAAATGGCTTTACCCTTCAGCACCGCATCTACGTATTCTGCGGTCTGCACACCCACCTGATAGTAGTCAAAACCAAGGGAAGCAATGGCGCCGCTTTCAACAAAGGATGTGGAACCACCAACAACCGGGATTTTTGCCTGATTACAAACGCCAACCAGAGCACCAATGGCACTGGCAATGGTGTTATCAACAGGGGCATACATAACCTGTACCTTTGAGGCGATTATGCGAGCAGCACCCTGTACATCGGCACTTTTAAGGGCAGTCGCTTCTATAAGCTGAATGTTTTTTTCCTTGGCAGCACTCTGTAAAAGTTTGACTGCAGACACAGCATTGGCTTCACCTGGATTATAGACAACGCCAATCACCTTAAGATCTGGAATGATTTCCTGCATCAACTCTACATGTTGGGCAATCGGTGCTAAATCGGAAAGCCCTGTTACATTGGCTTCAGGTCTTTCCAGGTTTTTGATAAGTTTTGCACCGAGTGGATCGGTCACTGCTGTGAAAATAACAGGAATAGATCTGGTAGAGGCAGCAAGTGCCTGGGCAGTAGGTGTTGCGATTCCAACGAGAACATCCGGTTTCTCGCCAACAAACTGCTTGGCGATCTGGACTGCAATTGCAGGATTTCCCTGGGCTGTCTGAAAGGTGAATTTAAGGTTTTCCCCTTCTACATATCCCTTTGTTTTAAGCCCATCGAGCAGTCCCTGACGGGTAGCATCGAGTGCTGGATGTTCCACAATCTGGGATACAGCAACAGTATATTGCTTGGCAAATGCATTTGCTGATCCTGTAATAAGTAGAAGAACGGTAAAGAACAGCGCGACAGCTTTGAAACCTTTCATTTTTTCCTCACTAATATTTTTGTTTCATTCCAGTAAAACAGAGTATTGAAATCGTTACGATAGACGTTTTGGTATCCATAATTATTGCTGGATAGTAATCTTCCTGTGTTCTTTTGTCATTAGAAGACTCCAAATTCAAAACAGATATTTCATGCTGATTTCCCAATAGATCTTTTGCAAATTACCGTCATTTCAGATATCTTTTAACTACCCTCTTATTGATAAAAATGCGCCGTAATTACACGGCTATATTACCATCATATTTTACTCTGGAATGTACAATGCGAAGGTCAACACGGCAGACTTTTCAACTGATCGTAGATAAAGAATGGAATTCTAAAAAGGCGGGAATTGGAGAAAAAGTATCGTTTACGATAGAGCGAAATGCTCTAGAACTTGAACTGCAGGTGAATGCAAACTTTCATAATGACCCTGCGCCAATAGCTCCAGTTGGTGAAGTTGACGGACTGTGGCAGTACGAAGTGGTCGAGCTGTTCCTACTCTGCAGCAATGGTCACTACCTCGAAATCGAACTGGGTCCCCACGGGCACTATCTTATCTATTACCTGAGCGGAATTCGAGAGGTGACACGGACGCTTTCCCCGGTCAGTTGTAGGTGCACAATTTCCGGGTCTAAATGGAGTGGAACCTTAAAACTAAGCCTTGAGGATAGCATACAGGAATTTACTCATGTGAATGCATATGCTATCCACGGCCAGGGAATGGATCGACGTTACCTTGCCGCCTACCCTCTTCCAGGTTTACTGCCTGACTTTCATCAGCCGGAACATTTTCACCCTATTGCAGATTTGTAAACCTGGCACGATTAGAACCTGATTAAAGAACGGCTACTTCTGTTATTCCACATATGCACCAAAAGCGAAATCACTGTTATTATACAAATCCATATCAGCATCCGGATATTCTACCTCTTGACCATTCCATGGCTTTCTAAGGGTGTAATTTCCGTTGTTGTCACTGCCAACAACATTATCCCTGTGCATTGGAATTTTCCCCCCTGCCGTTGAGATGTATCGTGGAATTGCATCACCTGAAATATTGCCATACATCGACTCTAAGATATCTCTACCGACTTCAAGAGGTACTCTAAAATGTTTAAATTGAGGGTTTCTGTAACTGCAGTTAAAGATGTAATATGGCCTTACATATGATTCCTGTATGGTTTCACATAATTTCCACATTTTCACTTTGGAATCATTTATCCCTTTTAACAAAACAGCCTGGTTCAATACGGCAAAAACGCGTTTAGATATTTTTTTGAAGACATCCCTTGAGACAGGAGTTATTTCGCGGGCAGTATTAATCTGAGTAACTACTCTGAGAGGCTTTTTATCATTACTGGCCTCAAGTATATCGAGCAATTCCTCATCAACACGCATGGGCATGGTAACCGGAATTCTGGTCCCTAACCGTTTCATTTGTACATGATCTATTGAATCAAGTTCTGATAAAATAAATTTCAGTATTGAATTTGGCAAAACAAAGGCGTCTCCTCCGGTGATAAGAACGTCGCGTATCCTATCATTTTGCCGTATATAATCGAGCGCTTCACCATAGGCCTCCTTTGAATAGACATTGTCTTTTCTTCCAATATGAGCAAGCCTCAAACAGTGAGTGCAGTACATTGCACACATATTAGTGGATTTAATGGTTACAACTCTTGGATAGAATTGATCAACCAGACGGGCAGGAGAATGGTCAGCGGCAACCGGTGGTATCTCAATTCCAGCATTATTTATCATTTCACCGGTTGGAATTGATTGCAGCATAACAGGATCATTCACCATTCCAGGCATAATCAGGCTGGTATAATAGGGCGTCAAACGCATCCTGTACGACTTGGTGACCCTGCCGATCGCCTCGGCAGCCTTAGGAGGAAGGTCAATCAGTTTTGCAAGTGTTTCTACTGAATCGACAGCATTTCGCAGTTGTCCAGATGGCTTATCCCAATCCTCATCGCTCATTTTTAATTCGCGCTTTATTTTTGCGATGTTCTCTTGTATTCGGGGCCAAAGTTCGATTCCACTAGCAGCCTCTTTGGTCTTTCGATTCAGATAATCCGTAACCCTGTCATTTGCTTCATTTGCAATGGGTAAGGCCTGAGTAAGTCGTCCACCAACGGACACCATATGTTCATCTATTTCCTGATGTTTTATGGCAAGGCCTTCAAGTTCTTTGCATGAAAAGCCCAAACCATAAATATCAATTTTTCTGTCTTTATGGAATTCACGAAGTTTTCCAAACAGAGCAACAATTGGAGCAGTAAGTTCTTTTTTTGCTGCCACCGTAAAGAGATCTGCGATCTCCTTACGTTCTTCATGACTTGGATCACGACTACCCTGCAAGGGGGTACAAAGCTCGTTAATTAAATCCTGAGTATAACAATCAAATAAATTTGTCTTCTCTACAGAATAATTGGAAGAATTATACATTTTGTTCTTAGATTCACCCAAAATAAATACCTTTTCCTTTCGGGATGAATCTTAAGCCTCCTCTATTGTTTGTTTTATAAATCCGACACCCTGTCGAAGTCCTGTTTCCATATTTTTTCTATTTTCAGCAACTGACACAACCCTGCCCACAAAAGTTCCGGGCATGACAATAAAATCGGTTCCCACATGTTCCAGCACCACAAAATCATTTTTCAAATCGCCACGTGCTATCTTTGCAAATGATTGTCTTTCATAGGGGTTATTCGGAACAAAACCCTTGGTTCGTTTCTGTTCCAGTGCTTTATAGTTATGGGTTCCCCAATAAATTGAATCATAGGTGGCTTGAAGCTCAATACAGTTGTCGGGAAACCGATTCTCTGTGACTGCGTAATACTCAAGCTCAGGCAACAGAGGGGTTCCCTTGGGCAATCCCTGTTCAAGCGTGTAGCAAAATTCCAGAGTAGTTCCCTGTTTGCGAGCATTGATTTCTATAAAATAGACAGTGTCGTCATTGGCCACTATATAGTCACAGCCAAAAATTCCGCGGTAGCCAAGCCGTCCTAGCATCTGCCCAACCAGAACCGTATACCTATTGAGTTGTTTCTTTTGATATGGCGTTACCATGGACGGATATGTGGAACCAACAAAACGGTTTCCATCTTCAATGCTCTGGTCTGCAATACCTGCGATATACACATCACTTTCATTCGCAACAACAGCAAGAACAGTGGGATCAAGGGTATGAGGCATATACCTGGAGACAAGAAATGTCCCCTCTTTACCTACGCTCCACGTTTGAACCTCTTCCTGATTCAGGCTTACAAGAGAATTGGAACCCGCTGCCGAGTAGGCACAGCTGATAAAAATACCATTCTTCCATTTTCGTCTTAACTTTTTGGTGGTTCTTAAAAGCGATTCAACGTCGTCACAGAAGCAATGTTCAGCAGTGGGTACCAGACCGGCAACCTGCTGATATTGGAGGATTTTATTATTACACTCTATGGAGAGGGCACGATCTGGCCCAAGGATACTGACGCAATCTATCTCATCAAGGGTCATTTCCTGTACAGATTCGAATAGATAGATATAGAGATTATCTTGATTTTGAAGGATGGTATCGATATGTTCGCGTAGAGCAGAACTGCTTGAAACTGCGGTCATAAAGTCTGCAGAACTGATCCTGCAGCTTATATCATTGTTTCCCTGATTGACCGTATCTATTGAACATTTTTGATGTCTGGAGATGGCAGGATTTATGACAATGACATCCTGATAATCATACTGTCTGAAAAAGTCAGGTACAACTGCAAGGAAGCGGACTTCTCTGCCGCTAAATTTCACCTGTAATGCTTCCTGAAGCAACCTGTTCAGGTAATATGCCTTAATATCACCACAATACAGAAAATAATAGACTTCTGGATCGTATTTGAAGTTGGAAAACAGCACTTCATGATTCTTATTAATATCCATAATGGCCATTTTCGCCCCACAGGTTCCTACTAAAATTTCTTTAGAGTATCATTCTCAAATAGAGATAATTATTTATGCAAACAATTACGTTTTCTTCTGTCCAAAAGATTTTTTCAAACAAAGACTAAGTGTGATTATGATAGTTTTGAGAGGACGCTGAATAGTTACGGCTGAGTATTAGGGACTACTCCTAAGACATTTCAAACTCAGGGTGCCAGTTCTATTTTTTTGGTGTGCAGGTTTTCAGAAAAGAACTTCAGGAACTGCTTTTTTTGAATTCTGTGGGAGTAATACAGGTAAGTTTTTTAAATAAGGTCGCAAAATTCTGACTCGATGAGAAGCCCAAAGAAAAGGCTATGGTGCTTATGTCCGTACCATCAAGCAGCATTTCTTTAGCTAAAACAATTTTTTTACGAAGGATATATTCTTTAGGACTTATGCCAAAGGTAGTGTGGAAAATCTCATATCCGTGGCTTCTGCTCACGGCCATCAATTCAAAAAGATGTTCAACAGGGCCCATAAATTCAATATTTTGATCTAGAAAGGAGTCTACTTTCTGAATAGATTTTTTACTGTCCATGAGAATAAACGTTGGCTCAGGCACACTGCGTATAGCAGAAATTACAATTTGACGAAGTGAATTTTCTATCTGTATCAGATAACCGGGGGCCCGATCATTGTTCTCCTGAAAGATCGTTTTAAATGATGAAATCATCAATGCGGGTGCGCTACGAACAAATGGAATAGCTGGTATTTTTTGAATGACTTGCTGTGTCGCCATAGGTGTTGAGAGAAGAGTACGACCAGAGTATGACAAATCAACAGCAAGGTGATACATGGAATACGGGGTAATAATTTTATCTTCCGTCTGATATTTTAACGAAAGTGGTGGATGGTAATAAAAAGTTCCTCCTTTGGCGTTTAAGACCTCTCCGGTGTCGTACCGAATACGGAAATTCCCCCTTTCAATATAGAGAATTGAAGTCCAGAGTTTATTATCAAAACTTGGTACAAATACCTTGGCAGAGTGGGTTTTTGAATGACTAAACTCCCGCACCTCAGGAAAATGTTCCGTTAACTGAATGAGTTTTGTTTCCAGCATATCGTTCTCAGAATATTCAATTATTCAACACTAGCCAGATATCTCAGGTCATACGAATACGCTCACAATCGGGACATATCCAGGTTGGGCCATTTGACATTCCCCATGTATTTTCCTTAAAACATTCTTCACAGATCATAAACCCACAGGGACAGCTTAAACAGTAAGGGAGTTCCTTCTTACAGCAATGGCATTTATAGTTACCAAGTTTTCGCTGACGGTAGGATAACTTCTTCCCGGTTTTTTTTTGTTCATCACTCATTGTTCAAGGCCTCCTGCAGCCACTTTTTGTAGTCATCACTTATAGCTGATACCGGAATAGCGACAATTTCCGGAACATCGTAGGAATGGTGTTTTTTGATCTCAAATACCAGATCTTCCCATAATGACTGACGGGTCTTCATGAGCAACCGGTACTCTTTGGCCTGCTCAATCTTACCATTCCACCAGTAGAGAGAATCAACGGGAGACTCAATCTGAGAACAGGCAATCAATCGTTTTTCAAGAAGAATTCGACTGATTGTTAATGCCTCTTCTTTTTCTTCAACTGTTGTATAGACAAGTATTGTATCGGTCATTGATTTATATATGTTTCTTTTTTAGTATATTATAGTTATTAGAATTTCAGTTAACAGTCATTCATGTTTTTCTCAAGATAAAAGCTCAACGACTTCAGGAAACCCCATGCTGTTTACCATTGATGTTGGAAATACCCACACGGTAACCGGTCTTTTTGATGGTGACACATTGGTGGGCCAGTGGCGATTAAAATCTGACCCTGACCGACCAAACGATGAGCTTGCCATTCGCTACCACTCCCTTTTTTCCATGGCCGAGGTGGATAAGGCAGATATTGACGGTGTTATTTTGGCAAGTGTCGTGCCGGCTCTTGAATCTGCTTGGATTTCCTGTATTAATTCCTATTTCTCAAACAATCTCCTTCACCCTCTGCTGGTTGTTTCAGCAAAGAGTATTTCAGAACAGATCACTATCTTGACCGATTATCCTGAAGAAGTCGGAGCTGACCGATTGGTCAATGCAATTGCTGCCTGGGAACAGTATAGACAAAACCTTATTATTATTGATTTTGGAACCGCCATAACCTTTGACTGTGTTTCAGCAAAATGTGAGTACCTTGGAGGTACAATTCTTCCTGGTATTGCAATTTCACTTGATGCACTCTCATCACGCACCGCTAAACTTCCTCGAATCGATGTCGCTATTCCTCCACCACAGGTTATCGGTACAAACACCGTTGATGCGATGAAAAGTGGAATACTTCACGGCTATGGAGCCATGGTCGATGGGCTTTCTGAAAAAATCCGCCGCGAGTTATGCCCCAAGGGAGAGCCGATGAAAGTTATTGCAACGGGTGGAATGGCCCATCTGATTGCTCCGTTCAGCAAATCAATTGAAGAAATTGATACCATGCTGACCCTTCATGGTCTCAATCTACTTTTCCATAAACAGTACGATGAATAAATCTCTTTTTCCTCCATCATTACAGCCAGGTGACCGTATTGGCATCATAGCCCCAGCAGGACAGGTTTATGATATCAAACCGCTCAATCAAGGAATTTCTATCCTCAAAGAAATGGGCTTTGATGTGCAGTTACCAGGAAATTTATGGCCAGGTACGGGATATCTTGCCGATACGGATTCTAACCGGGCCCTTGAATTCCACAGAATGTGGGCAGACCCTGAAATTTCTGCTTTATTATCGCTTAGAGGTGGCTTTGGCTCGCTGCGCCTTCTGCCATTTCTTAACCCTGTTGATATCAAAAAGGAGCATAAACTCCTTATAGGCTTCTCTGATCTTACCGTTCTCCACAGTGCGCTGTATCAGACAAATGAGGCCATAACGCTTCACGGGCCCATGCTCACCAGTCTCTCCTCTATTAGCCCAAGCAGCCTACAGCATTTTTATGCATGCCTTACAGGAAACTGGGACAAAACACTAGGGCCCCAACGGATTGAAGTGCTTCGTGATGGTGCGCCTGTGCAGGGAAGACTGATAGGTGGCAACCTCAGCAGTCTTATTTCCATACTAGCAACTGATATCGATCTTGATTGGAACGGGAAAATTCTCTTTCTTGAAGATGTTGGGGAACCACTCTATCGGCTGGATCGAATGTTTACCCAACTCTGGCACTGTGGCAAGATTAACCAGCCTGCAGGAATTATTTTGGGTGATTTTTCAATAAACCTTCAACTGGACAGTCTTGAGAAAATTCGGTTTCATGAAGAGATCTGGAAACGTGTTCTTGAACTTACAGAATCTGCTGGAATGCCAGTCTGGGGGAATTTTCCCATCGGACATGGTGAAGATAATCTATGCTTACCCCATGGCGCTGATGCATTAATGGACAGCAGTAATACCAAGCTATCATTTTAAAATACACATACTGGATTACTGTTCGGCATCCTTATTAAGCCTGTTTAGAATCCATTGTACGGCCCCCAGCAGATCTTCTGCCTTGAAATCCGGCTGAATTGTCTGCTGTGGTCCTATATACTGTTCATCTCCCCTGCCGTATCCTGTACGAACAAGGATGGATTGTGCGCCACAGTTGGCCGCTGTCTTAATATCTGACCATCTATCCCCTACAACAAAAGATTTTTTAGGATCAAGCCCCAACTCTTCTGATGCCTGGTAAACAAGTCCTGGTTTTGGCTTCCGACAGTTACAGTTGTCACGAAAACGTTCCTCTTTTGCCTCAGGATGATGTGGGCAATAATAAATTCCATCCACATGAGCACCTTCAGCTGCCAGTAATCCGTTCATTTTTTCATGGACAGCAACGAGCAACTCTTCAGGAAAATAACCACGGGCAAGCCCCGACTGATTACTAATAACAACAACGGGAATACGAGCGTCGTTAAGTTGTTTTATCGCCTTTGCAGCACCGGGTAAAAGCTGAAAACGACAGCTGTGATTAATATATCCCATCTGTTCATTGATGGTTCCATCTCGATCAAGAAATACTGCGGGTTTTGCACTGTTGGTGTCTCTATCTGTCATCATTAATCCTTAGAAGTCTCTATTGTCTTTGCTGAAAGCATTGTGACCAGGTCCTCATAAACATCCATGGAACTAATTGATTCGAGACAGTTTAAGTGGCCTTTAGGACAGTGTGTCTGCAGACATGGACTGCATTCCATCTCACGGCGCAGGATAATGGCATTTTTTGAATAGGGGCCAGTGGCAATATGATCGGTTGACCCGAATATTGCGATAGTTGGAGTACCTAACCCTGCAGCGATATGCATTAGCCCAGAGTCATTTGTAACAAAAGCGTCACAATACTTAATAAGACCCATTGCCTGTTTCAGGCTTGTTTTCCCGGTCATATCGAGCACATGATGTGGTGTTCGCACGGAAAACTCTCGAATCTGCAGGGCTGCCTTGCTATCCACATCGGTTCCAAAAACCATGATAGCACAACCATCATCACCATAATTATGTGAGATAATAGCGGCTAATTGGGCGAATTTTTCCACTGGCCACTGCTTGGCCGGGCCAAAGGCAGCACCGGGATTAAAGCCAATAACAGGAATAGCAGTACCGCCTTGAGTAAGTGGTTTTATTTCTGCAATCTCTGAAATTTCGGCCTGTTGCATTTGTTCATGTATTGAAACCGGCCCCTGAGATTTGAGGCAATTCACAAATCCTTCGGCCCATGTATCTAGTTTTTCAGAAAGCGGCAGACGAAGATGATCGGGCCCAATTTTCAAACCAAGCTCTTTGAGAATATTCTGATAATAGTGGACCTGATGTTTTTTACGAATTTCATCACTGATCGTAACCCCATGGGTCAGTAACATTGCCCTGCCGTCACGTTTATACCCAACACGGATTGGAATTCCTGCCATTTTAGCGATAACTGCGGCCTCAAAGGCATTTTGGAGTAGAAAGGCAGCATCAAAGCTGAACTGTTTCAAATCCTTTGCAAGATTTACAGGTCCCTTTATTTTCCCTTCATACAGATGTTTTTTATCATACACCAGTATAGTATCAACATCGGGGCTCATCCTGAAGATATCTGCCACCCAGGGAACTGCAAGCATGGTGATTTCAGCTTCCGGGAAGTTCTCCCTGATACTGTGAACCGCAGGAGTTGTCATCACCGCATCCCCTATCCAGTTAGTGGACCGGATCAGGATTTTCTTCGGGTTTAACTCTAAAAGGGACGGTTTAGAAAACATAGCAGACCTCAAGAAAGGATATGGACAAAAAGGCTGATTTAATTTTGTACATTTTTTTTAATCGGTTAGTAATTCAGCGAGTTGTTGCTGGGCAAACTCAATCTCAGGATCAAGGGAAAGAGCAAGGGTTAAAAAATGTATCGCCTTATCATCATCTCCAAGCCTGCGATGATTCACACCAAGATTTGCATAATCCATTGCAGAGGAGGGATTTAACTCAACTGCACGTTCAAAACTTTTCACCGCCCGTGCATACTCTTCAAGTTTAAAATAACAGACGCCCATTGTGTTATAAATATCAGGCCTCTCCTCATCTTCTGCCAGTCCTTTTTGCAGTGTCTTAAGCGCCATATCATACTCCCCAAGATCTCTGTAACAGAGTCCCATATATGAATAGACATAGGGGAGATCTTCCTCTTCTGGACTCAGCTCAAGTGCCTTCTGAAAATGAGCAAGGGCCGGTTCAAGTTGACCATTTTCATACAGATTACGGCCTCTGTAAAAATCGAGATAATAAGCATCCGGTATAAGAGTTTCCAGCCTGGCCAGTCTGTTATCCAGCATTTCAGGATCGTCGATTCGCTCAACGAGAAGCTTTGAGGCAAACAACCCAACATCCTGAATCATGGAGCGTTCGCGAAAATGGGCACCTGGAATAATGGTATAGATGGCAGGAATCTGCAGATCGGGATGGGCAACATCGAGCATAAAAGTTTCCATTCCTTTCTCAGCAAGTACTGCCACACAGTTATCGACTTCTGTTTTTATATTTGCATCGCTGAGATTGTCAATATCCTCAATCCGAATAGTCAGACCACTCTTTATCACATGATCAGCTTCGTTAAGCGCCAGAGGTTTGGGCAGTCCCGATGCAATATAGTTAGAGCCACTATTAAAATCACCAGCAAGCTGAGCTACTTCGGTTACTGCGCGGATCAGGGCTTTTTCAGGGTCGGGAGTGGTACCTGCGGTATAAACGATTTCACTTTTTTCTGGAAAGGTGGACCGATCAACTGCAAGAGCAGCCACGGTACAGATTCCAGTATCAAGTGTAAAGTCATTGAGATAAAGCTCAATACCATTGTCCTTAAAAATTTGGAGCAACTTTTTGGCAATGGGGTCTTTAACGCTTGCGTGATCAATAAGAGGTGTTTTGATTTTTTTATGGGTAACGAGCGCACAGACATGACGTTCAACAATTTCACAAATCCCTTGCAGAGCCGCCTCCTCATAGGAGTTACCAGCCGATGGGCCATTGAATTCGTTAATTGCGAAAAACCAAGAAAAAGGCATCAGGATATCATCGCCGCTCACAAGACTGGTGGCCCAGGTCCACTGCATGGGGATTCCTTGGAGCACCTGCTCTAAAAAGTCAGCATCATGTTTTTCGTCATGTACCGATTGCAGCAGATACTTGATATCAAGAACAGGGTAGCCGCCATCTCGCATCTCCTGATAATCTCCTACAATAAAGTTGTCAGGATTATTCTTAAAAGTGAAAAATGAAAACCGTTCAACAAGCTCCATACAGGCAGAGGCTTGTGCCTGGATAGGAGATGCCCCTTTTCCCATCTGCTTCTTGGTACCTGTCATGGCTCTTGCATCTTCACCACAGACAGAGAAATAAACGGGGATGCCCAAACGGCCATTATCGATTCTTTTGACCTCTTTCAAAATATCAAGTTGAAGATCATCAAGCTTAGATTTAAAAAGGGCAACTGTTTCTTCAGGACTAATCGCTTTATCCTGATCTATGGTATATGCCTTCATACAATCTTGAAGGCGAATTACTTTTTTATCCATGTATAAGACTCATTATAGGGGTTTTTTATAGAACTGAGGCTGCATGAGCATGTTCCCATAACATTTCAAACAGTTACAGGAAGCACTCCTTAGATGATTTTACAAGGATCGCACTATACAGAAAATAACGGTTTTTTGCAAAGGAAGGGTTCTGCGAAAAAGCTGTGAATTATTGGTAACTATCTGCCCAGCCAACGGCATCAAGATAAAAGCCTGGAAATTTCTTTGGATCAATCCCAACTGAATCAAGATTAGATTCAAATTCTTCCCATTTACCAGACTCGTAGAATTCGATGGCCTGAAGAAAAGGAATCATTTTTCCAGTTCTTACAGAGAGAGCCTCTTTAACAACGTCTGTTAAGGGGAGTTGTTTCATAAGATAGCTCATGGTGTTATCAAGCATTGCATCAATAAGAGAAAACAAGCCAAGCATAAAAAACTCACTGCTATTGGCTTTACCGAGGTTTTCAGCCATTAATTCAAGCATACGGGCACGGATAATCGAGGTTCGTATCAGCTCAGAAGGTTTGGACTCTGAAAGTTTGCTCGTAGCAATGAGAGAGACAAATTGACGCACTCCACGTTCACCAAGAAAAGTAATGGCCTGACGAATGGACGAGATTGGCTGTACCCGATAGAAAAAAGCAGAATTAAGGTATTTGAGCAGTTTAAAAGAGACTGAAACATCCTGGTTAATTAATCTCTCCAGATTATCAACATCAAATTCAGTTCTGTTTATTTCGGTGATAAGTTGCAGCAAGGTCAACTTTGAAGAAGGGATATCTTTATTTTTTAAAACTTCTGGTTTAGCAAAAAAATAGCCTTGGAAATAGACAAAGCCCATATCAAGTGCCTGCTTGAACTCATCGTAGGTCTCTATTTTTTCGGCTAATAAGCGACAGCCATAGGGTTTAATAGTCTCAACTATTCTTTCGATCTCATCCATTTCTGTGAGTCGAAAATCAATCTTTATTATTTTGGAAATTTTAACCAGTGGCCGCCACTCTTCTGTAAACACAAAGTCGTCGAGTGCTAGATCATAGCCTTTCGCCACAAGATTTTTACACGATTCTATTATTTCCTCGGTCGGATTGACATCTTCAAGCACCTCAACCACAATATTTCCGGCAGGAAACATTGAAGGAGTACCTTTGAGCAACAGATCTTCAGTGAAATTTATAAAGGCCTTATTTCCCCCGGATATCTGCTCTATGCCAACCGTAAAAAATGAGGAAGAAAGCAGACTTGAGGTTGCTGTTTCACCGTCAAGATCGGGGAAGGCATTTGCCATTCCAGTTCGAAACAGGAGTTCATAGGCGTAAATTCGTTTTTTGCGATCAAAGATCGGTTGTCTGGCTACGAAAACATCCATGGAATATATAGTGCGAAGGATAAATTATTGTGTGTTACAGGTCAGCGTTACACTCGGTATCAAAGAGAAAGATGTGAGTGCAAACGCTCTTCCCAGGATCCATTGCCAAAATCGATATCGACCTTTCTTGCATTCTCATTTTCGATGGTCATTTCCAACAACAGACGGGTATCCGGGATAAGAGAACCTGCCCTTTCAGACCATTCTATCACGCTTAGGCCAGAAAGATAAAAGAATTCTTCAAAACCAAGATCTTCAACTTCCGTCTCATCAAAAAGACGATAAAAATCAAAATG
>Ga0307987_1000627_pt1 | contig 20896 bp, 31 predicted proteins | sample EllFjometagen181_FD_203157 | JGI IMG/M metagenome (GOLD analysis project Ga0307987, IMG submission 203157) | Marine microbial communities from Ellis Fjord, Antarctic Ocean - #181 | ecosystem: Environmental > Aquatic > Marine > Unclassified | place: Southern Ocean | collected 2014-10-08 | reverse complement strand
GCGTGGAAATGGTGATGCCGGGAGACAATGTGGCCATGGAAGTCGTTCTGATCACTCCCATCGCCATGGAAAAGGAACTGCGGTTCGCCATTCGTGAGGGTGGCAGAACAGTCGGGGCCGGTGTCATCAGCGAAATTATTGAATAAGGGAGTGGCGCATGCTAACCAACCAAAAAATCCGGATCCGCTTAAAAGCATATGATTATAAATTGCTGGATCGTGCCGCCTTGGAAATCGTCGAGACCGCAAGGGAGACAGGAGCAAGGGTGGCGGGGCCGATACCATTGCCCACGGTAATCAACAAGTTTTGTGTGCTTAGGTCTCCTTTTGTGAACAAAAAGAGCCGGGAACAGTTTGAAATAAGAACCCATAAGCGGGTCATGGATATATTGGAACCGACGCAGCAGACTGTCGATTCGCTCATGAAGCTTGACTTGGCGGCAGGGGTGGATGTGGAGATTAAGCTGTAGTCACTATAGCGCGGTGAGAGGGGTTTGAATTTCCCTCTAAAACGACTCAGGGCGAGTGTAACGGAAGCCTGGACGGCGACATTGGAGTTGAATTCTTATGATCAACAAGCTTTTTGGCAAGAAAATAGGCATGACAAGATATTTCCTCGCAGGAGGAAAAACCGAATCGGTCAGTGTTGTGAAGATTGGCCCCTGTGTCGTGACACAGAAAAAGACCCTCGAAAAGGAAGGTTATAATGCCATTCAGATCGGGTTTGGGCCCAAAGCCGAGGGGAAAACAAACAAACCCTTGAAAGGGCACTTTGAAGCCTCGGGCGGTAAATGCTTCTCCCACCTTAACGAGGTGAGAGTTGACGATGTTGACGCATTTGAACTGGGGCAGGAAATCAAATCCGATGTCTTTTCAATTGGTGATACGGTTCATGTTCGCGGGAGAAGCAAGGGCAGGGGTTTTGCGGGCGTCATGAAGCGATGGGGGTTTTCGGGGGGGATGAAAACCCACGGTTCCCGATCTCATCGTGTTCCCGGATCAATCGGAAACAGCGCCACACCTGCCAAAGTGATTAAGGGCAAAAAAATGCCCGGCAGGATGGGCTATACACATGTGACGACGAAGAATTTGAAAGTTGTCGACATAAGACCGGATATGGATGTTTTACTGATTAAGGGACCTGTTCCCGGTGCTCCGGGAAGCCTTTTGGAAATATTTAAGGCTCCATAGATTTAGGGTCTTGTAAACCTGGCGTTTTTTTATCGGTTAAAACATCGAGCGAATAGATTAAAATTTCTTAAACAAAATCATGCAGGCAGGGACATCGAATGACTGTCTTAGACGTATACAATTTAAAGAAAGAAAAGGTATCGGAAGTGGAGCTGAGAGAGGACGTATTTTCAGTTCCCATCAAGAAGCATGTCTTACATCAGGTCGTTGTTGCGCAGCTGGCGGGGCGCAGATCGGGTACCGCGGCAGCAAAGAACAGGGCCGCTGTTAAAGCTTCGGGTGCGAAACTTTGGCGACAGAAGGGCACCGGAAGGGCGAGAGCCGGCAAGGCTTCATCTCCCACGAGAAGGGGCGGTGGTGTGGCTTTTGGTCCGTCTCCACGAAAATATGATCAAAAAGTCCCTAAAAAAGTGAAGAAAGCGGCTTTGCGCATGGCCCTTTCGGATAAGGTCCTTAGCGAGCAGCTTTTTGTGATCGATGATTTTGCCCTTCCTGAAATTAAGACCAAACGGTTTGTTGAGGTTATAAACCAATTTGATGTCCGTAAGGCGCTGATTGTGACACACGACAAATCGGAAAATCTGGAGAAATCTTCCAAAAACGTGCAGAAGGTAAAGGTGATGCGTCATGAGGGATTGAATGTTTATGACGTTCTGAAATACGATCATCTTTTTCTGGAGCGGGTTGCCGTTGAGAAGATAGAGGAGGCATTGGGTTCGTAGTGGATATCTATCAAGTGATCAAGGAACCGCACATCACAGAAAAAGCCAACCTGCAAAAAGGAGAAGCCAACCAGGTTTCCTTTAAGGTGCACAGGCAGGCCAATAAGATTGAGATCCGGCGTGCCGTTGAAACCCTCTTTAAGACCAAGGTATTGAATGTGCGAACCATGAATATGATCGGCAAGAGCAGGCGGATGGGAAAGCATGTGGGTAGAAAGCCTCATTGGAAAAAAGCAATTGTTCAGCTTGTTCCTGGCGAAAACATTGAGTTCTTCGAAGGCATGTGATTTCTAAAAACGCAAGGAACAAACAGATATAGGTAATTTCAACTTGGGATTCGGAGCAAAGTATGGGCATTAAATCCAGCAAACCCACATCTCCCGGTAGGAGATTTCAAACCACCTCGACATTCGAGGACATAACGAGAAATAAGCCTGAGAAAAGTCTTCTTAGGCCACTGAATAGAAAGGGTGGTCGAAATTCAAATGGTCGATTGACCTCCAGGCACAGGGGTGGTGGTCATAAAAGGGCCTATCGGCTTATCGATTTCAAACGGGATAAGGATGGCATTCCGGCCAAGGTTGCCTTCATTGAGTACGATCCCAATCGGTCTGCCAGTATTGCCCTTTTGCATTATGTGGATGGCGAAAAGCGCTATATCCTTTCTCCAAAGAATCTTTCCGTTGGAGATACCCTGATGTCAGGAGAGCGGGCTGAGATCCGTATCGGTAACGCGCTGCCCCTCAATATTATTCCTTTGGGAACACATGTCCACAATATTGAACTGAACATTGGACATGGCGGACAAATGGCAAGAGGTGCCGGTAGTTACTGTCAGCTCATGGCCAAAGAAGGCAAATATGCGCAGGTTAAACTCCCTTCCGGTGAGGTTCGGCTGATACCGCTCGCTTGTAAAGCCACCATTGGTCAGGTGGGTAATCTCGAACATGAAAAAATTTCCATTGGAAAAGCCGGCCGAAAAAGATGGTTGGGAAAAAGGCCCCATGTGAGGGGCGTCGCAATGAATCCTGTTGACCATCCACATGGTGGCGGAGAAGGAAAGTCCTCTGGTGGGCGACATCCGGTCACCCCCTGGGGGGTTCCCACGAAGGGATACAAAACAAGAGTTCGTAAGAGTAGCGATAGATTGATTGTTAAGCGCCGAACCAAATAGACGCTTTACGCATTTTGAAAAGATAAACAGGGAAGAGGAGGAGGTGCTTTGCCAAGATCTCTCAAAAAAGGGCCGTTTGTCGACGGGCATTTGATAAAGAAAGCTAATGAAGCAAGTGAGACCATGAGTCGAAAGATCATAAAGACCTGGTCTCGTAGATCCACGGTGCTTCCTGAATTTGTAGGCTTAACCTTTGCGGTGCATAATGGTAAAAAATTTCTGCCCGTATTTGTTTCCGAGGACATGGTTGGACACAAGTTGGGGGAATTTGCGCCAACGCGTACTTTTTATGGCCATGCAGGGGACAAGAAAAGCAAGCTGAAAGGCTAAAGGGAACGATGTTCCCGAGGTGCGGCTTGTAAAGATAGAATGAAGCTTTGAGAAACCGGGAAATTCAATAATCTGACTCAGGTTATCGAAATATTTGTAGGATTTAATATGGAAATCAAGGCAGTTGCAAGGTTTGTGAGGGTTTCCCCTCAAAAAGTTCGTTTGGTGATGGCCCAGGTTCGGGGAGAGCGGGTTGAAGATGCACTGGGTTTGCTCTCCTTTGCGCCTCAAAAGGGCGCCAAAATCCTAAAAAAATTGGTCGCTTCTGCTGTAGCCAATGCGCAGGAGAATACAGACATGGATGTGGACAACCTCTACATCTCCAAAATCTATGCGGATGAAGGCCCCACTCAAAAAAGGTGGCGTCCCAGAGCTTTGGGACGGGCAACTAAAATACTCAAAAGGACCAGCCATTTAACCGTTGTTTTAGACGAAAAGTCATAAACAGGATATTGTTTAATCGGAAAAGGGTCTTTCGAACACACTGGAGGTGAATATTGGGACAAAAAGTTCATCCAATCAGTTTTAGATTGGGAATCATCAAGGATTGGGATTCAAGGTGGTTTGCTACTAGTCAGTATAGCACCTTTGTCTATGAAGACTATAAAATTCGCCAGTTCTTGAAGAAACGCGTTTATCAGGCCGGTGTGTCAAAGATAGAGATCGAGAGAGCCGCGAGCAAGGTGCGCATCCGAATGCATACTGCTCGGCCAGGTATTGTGATTGGAAAAAAAGGCGTTGAGATCGAGAAAACAAAAAGAGATCTTCAAAAATTGATCAATCGCGATGTGATACTCGATATTCAGGAAGTGCGAAAAGCCGAAGTTGATGCTCAGCTGGTGGCAGAAAATATCGCTACTCAGCTTGTGCGTAGAGTTGCCTTTAGACGGGCCATGAAAAAAAGTATCACTTCGGCATTGCGGTTTGGTGCACAGGGGATAAAAATTGGCTGCAGTGGCAGGTTGGGTGGTGCGGAAATGGCGCGGCGGGAATGGTACCGGGAGGGAAGGGTACCGCTTCACACAATCCGTGCAAATATCGACTACGGATTCGCTGAAGCTTTTACAACTTACGGCGTTATAGGCGTAAAGGTAACGATCTTTAAGGGTGAAGTTTTGCCTGAGAAGAAACAGAAAGTAGGAACAGCAGATGCTTAGCCCAAAAAAAGTTAAATTTCGTAAAAGGCAGAAGGGCCGGACAAAAGGAAAGGCACTCAGGGGGGGTACGCTTGAATTCGGTGAATTCGGCTTGCAGGCCATGGAGTGTGGTTTGATGTCTGCCCAGCAGATTGAATCTGCCAGGGTGGCAATGACGCGGCATGTGAAGCGTGGCGGAAAAGTCTGGATCAGGATATTTCCGGATAAGCCCGTTGGGAAGAAGCCGCTTGAAACCAGAATGGGCAAGGGAAAAGGTGCTCCGGACGGTTGGGTTGCCGTTGTCAAACCCGGACGTGTCCTATATGAATTGGAAGGTGTTCCGAAGGAAGTCGCGGGAGAGGCATTTCGTCTTGCAGGGCACAAGCTCCCTTTTCACACCCGATTCATAAGCAGGAGTGATTAAGTTATGAAGGCCACGGAACTTAGAGAACTGAGTGTTGCGGAGCTGGAAGAACGCGCAAAGGAAACGGGACAGGAATTATTCAACCTGCGGTTTCAGAAAGCGACCGGACAGCTTGGAAACACGGCCATGATCAAAAAATCCAAAAGGAATTTGGCACGTGTTAAAACGATAATCAGGGAAATGGTAATTTCAGGCCCCAGGGCATAAAATGGGCAAATAACATGAGGTTGTGATGACAGAGCGTGGACAGCAAAAAAAACTGGTTGGTACTGTTATGGGTAATCAGTCAGATAAAACCGTTGTGGTAATGGTTGAGCGGTTAACAAAACATGCGACCTATGGAAAATACGTGCGGAAACGTTCCAAATATATGGCCCATGATTCCCAGAACAGTTGCGGTATTGGTGATAAAGTGAGGATTGTTGAAAGCCGTCCCATCAGCAAACGTAAACGATGGGCTGTGGCTGACATTATCGAGAAGGGAAATATTGCGGACTAACATTAAGCGATATTGACTCATCGGAGCTGAGCAGATGATACAGACTGAAACGAGATTAAGAATAGCCGATAATTCCGGGGCCAAAGTTGTCTCCTGTATAAAGGTTTTGGGTGGATCCAAAAGACGGTATGCATATGTTGGAGATATCATTGTGGTAGCCGTTAAGGAAGCGATGCCCAACTCCAAAGTGAAAAAGGGCGACGTTGTCAAAGCGGTCATTGTCAGGACAGCGAAAGAGATCAGCAGGGCTGATGGATCTCACATTAAATTTGATGATAACTCCGCAGTTTTAATCAACCCACAAAGTGAACCTATCGGGACGAGAATATTTGGGCCGGTTGCAAGAGAATTAAGGGGTAAGAATTTCATGAAAATTATTTCTCTGGCTCCCGAAGTTCTTTAGAATGCGGTTGATTTCTTTTTTGCGGGACCTGGGAATTTTCAGGCAGGAGTAATTGGCGTGCGGAAAAAACATCCAAGAATAAAAAAAAGTGACAAAGTCATTGTGCTTGTTGGAAAAGAAAAAGGGAAAATTGGCACGGTTTTGAAGGTTGACGTTGAAAAACAAAAACTGATTATTGAAAAAGTCAACATGATCAAAAGGCATTCCAAACCGAACCCACAGGCCGGACAGGGTGGCATTATTGAAAAAGAAGCACCTCTCAAAATTTCAAATGTGATGCTCGTCTGTGACAAATGCACTGAGCCAACACGTATCGGAAAGAGCGTATTAGAGGATGGATCAAGAATACGCGTTTGTAAGAAATGCGGAGAGCCTCTGGACAAGTAGGCCATGTCTGGTAACCCATAGGTGTGCCTGGAGTCTTTACTTCCGTACTGTAATCTAACCAAATGTTTTCCAGGTTCACATAAAGAGAGCCTGAAACCTTGGAGGGTGAATCGTTGTCTCGATTGAAGGAAAAATACAATTCCGAAGTGGTGCCTGCGTTGTTGAAGGAATTTAATTATTCAAGCCGCATGGCGGTACCTCGAATTAAAAAGGTTGTTTTAAATATGGGACTGGGTGAAGCAATCCAGAATATTAAAGTCCTTGACGCCGGTGTCAATGAACTCAGTATGATTGCCGGTCAAAAGGCGGTTGTCACCAAAGCCAAAAAGTCCATCGCAGGGTTCAAACTCAGAGAGGGCATGCCCATCGGTTGTATGGTTACGCTTAGGCGTCAGCGCATGTATGAATTCCTGGACAAACTTTTTAATGCGACGTTGGCAAGGGTTCGCGATTTCAGGGGTATTAAACGGAAAATCTTTGATGGCAGGGGTAATTGTAGTGTTGGTGTGAAGGAGTTTATTGTTTTTCCTGAGATCGATTATGACAAAGTTGATACAATGAAAGGCTTGAATATTACCATCGTAACCACGGCTGAAACGGATGAAGAAAGCCGCTTTATGCTGAAGCATTTGGGGATGCCTTTCCGAAACTAAAGTATTGTGTATTAAAGAGGGGGTTATTTTGGCTAGGAAGTCGCTTATTGTAAAAGCCCAAAGGAAACAAAAGTTTTCAAGCCGTCAGTACAACCGTTGTCCCATATGTGGCCGGCGGAGGGCATATTTAAGAACATTCGGTATTTGCCGTATTTGTTTCAGGAGCATGGCCTCACGAGGAGAACTCCCTGGGGTAGTCAAATCTAGCTGGTAAATTTTGTAATTTTTCGAGTCTTGCGCCCCAAGGGCCAGGATTGAAAATAATCAGGGGGCAGAGTGAACAATGGGTATGACGGATCCGGTTGCTGACATGTTGACGCGTATTCGAAACGCGACGAGGGCGGCACATGAACTTGTTAACATTCCGAGTTCCAAATTAAAAATTAATTTGGCCAATGTCCTTAAATCAGAAGGCTATATCAAAAATCTCAGGATAATTTCCGACGGTCAGCATCGATACATCAGGGTATTTTTAAAATTTGATAACAATGGCGTCCCCGTTATTGAAGGGCTAAAACGGATAAGCAAGCCAAGCTGCCGTGTGTACGCGGGGTATGATAAAATACCTGAAGTGTTAAATGGGTATGGCGTGAATATCATTTCGACCTCTAAAGGGATTATGACGGATCGCGAGGCGCGGGAACAAAAATTGGGTGGTGAAATTCTCTGCTCTGTTTGGTAGCATTTCAAGGTGTAAAAAAATGCAAAAACTTGGAGGTTTTGGATGTCACGCATAGGCAAGCAGCCCATCCCCATAACAAAGGGTGTTGAGGTCAAAATTAACGGGGACATGGTGACCGTAAAAGGGCCAAAGGGCGTACTTGAACGTCGTATCCACAAGAAAATTGAAGTGGAGATCAATGGCGAGAATATATTGATTACTGCGCGAGATAACCTGAGGGAAACTCGGGCGCTTCACGGGCTTTTCGGGGCGCTTGTTTCAAATATGGTTACGGGTGTGACCAAAGGGTTTGAAAAGGGGTTGGAAATTGTGGGTGTGGGGTACCGTGCGGAGTTGAAAGGGAGAACGGCCATTTTCAACCTGGGGTATTCGAATCCAGTTAATTTCGAATTACCCGATGGCATAGATGCAAACGTGGATAAAAATAAGGTTGTGCTGACGGGCATTGATAAAGAGCTTTTAGGCAGGACTGCGGCCAAAATCCGAAGTTTAAGACCACCCGAGCCTTACAAAGGTAAAGGGGTTAAGTATGCAGATGAAATGATTCGGAGAAAGGCAGGAAAGGCTGGAGCCGCTGTCAAATAAAACGTTGCACAATTTATGATGAAGGGATTGCCGAAATGGGTGCCGAGAGTAGCGGGAAGAGAAGATTAAAACGTAAGATGCGCGTTAGAAAGCGTTTGAAGGGAAGCTCAGAGAGGCCTCGTTTGTGTGTTTTCAGGAGCGGTAAGAATATTTATGCTCAGGTAATTGATGATTCCACAGGTCAAACATTGGTCACGGCGTCTTCTGTGTCAAAAGATCTGGCTTCCAAGATTGGTAAAGATGGCGGGAACAAGAAAGGTGCGGCAGTTGTCGGCACAGCCGTTGGGAACGCAGCCCTTGCGAAGGGGATAACGAAAATTGCATTTGATCGAAATGGTTTTTTATACCATGGGCGGGTAGAATCCTTGTCAAATGCGGCGAGGAAATGCGGACTTCAGTTTTGATGCGGCCTGGCTTTTGGGTTCAGAACTGAGGGAAACGGATTTTATCTTTTGGGGTTCCACATCCGGTTTAGTAAAATAAGGATTTGCGGACCAAAAATGCGGTTTCTGAGAAAAGGTGGGGGAGAGTTCCATTGTTTGAAGGAGATGATGAAGTTCAGCTAATTGAAAAGGTGGTCCACATTAACCGAGTGGCAAAGGTTGTAAAAGGTGGCCGACGGTTCAGTTTTAGCGCCATCGTCGTTGTGGGTGATGGCAATGGAACGGTTGGTTGTGGGCTTGGCAAAGCAAATCAGGTACCTGACGCGATCAGAAAAGGTATTGATAAGGCAAAAAAGGACATGACGACGGTAAACTTGCACGAGTCCTCTATTCCCTATAAGATTATTGGGAAATGGGGTGCCGGTCGTGTTCTCCTTAAACCTGCTGGCCCTGGTACAGGTCTGATTGCTGGCGGCGGTGTTCGCGCCGTTTTAGAGGCGGCAGGGGTACAGAATATCCTGACAAAATGTCTCGGTTCCCATAACGCCCATAATATTGTTAAAGCAACCATCATAGGATTGAGGTCGCTGCGTGATCCTGCTGAAATTATGGCCCGAAGGGGAAAGACATTGGAAAACGCCGGCGCAGGCGCCGGGGATTAAACGGTTCAATAAATATAAATAATGGAAATAGTTTAGCAATTGAATTTGTTTCCGATGCTTAGGTAAGAGAGCCTGAAACCATGAATGAGACAATTGAAATTACCCTTGTGAAAAGCGGCATTGGTAAAAACCAGAAAATTCGAGATACTTTGAGAGGGCTCGGCCTGACCAAGTTATGGAAAACTGTTGAGTTGAAAAATACGCCTGAGATCAGGGGCATGATCAACAAAGTTTCATTCCTTGTAAAAATTGGTTGAGAAAGATGGGATAAGGCAATGAAAATTAATGAGCTTTCACCCGCTGAAGGGTCAAGACGTGCACGAAAGAGAGTCGGTAGAGGCCCCGGTTCGGGACATGGAAAAACCAGCTGCCGGGGACATAAGGGGCAGAATTCACGTTCCGGTGGGGGGGTTCGTCCGGGGTTTGAAGGGGGCCAGATGCCCATACACCGTCGCCTTCCCAAACGTGGATTCAAGAATCCTTTTCGAAAAGAATACAGTGTTGTGAATGTAGGCGACCTGAGTCGGTTCGAACCGAACACAAAACTCGATCCGGATTCGTTAAAAGAAGCGGGTCTAGTATGGAAGATGCTTGACGGTGTTAAATTGCTTGGAAACGGCGAAATTTCTCAACCCCTGGTGGTTCGAATACATAAAGTAAGTCATTCGGCAAGAACGAAAATAGAGGCTGCTGGAGGCACGGTAGAAATCCTTTAAATTGCCTTGTTTTCCGTAAGCCTGTGATGGTTCCCTTAAAAAACCATAATGCGAGATAATTGAATGATTGGTGGCCTACAGAATATTCCCAAGATTCCGGAGTTGAAGAAAAAGATTCTGTTCACTCTGTTGATGCTTGCCGTTTATCGGGTTGGATGTCATATTCCAACGCCCGGAATTGACGGGGCTGCATTGTCTGCTTTTTTCGGTGCCAGGCAGGGAACGCTTTTTGGACTCTTTGATATGTTTTCGGGCGGTGCACTGAGCCAGATGTCGGTCATGGCTTTGGGGATCATGCCCTACATTAGCGCGTCCATTATTTTGGAGTTGATGACTGTCGTTGTTCCTTTCCTTGAAAAGTTGAAAAAGGAAGGAGAACAGGGGCGGAAAAAAATTACTCAATATACTCGTTACGGTACCGTGGTTCTGAGCGTTATTCAGGGTTTCGGCATTGCGGTAGGCCTTGAGAACATGACCAGTCCCGGGGGTGTAATGGTGGTGCCCGTTGGGGGGTGGGGATTTCGAATTTTGACCGTGATAACGCTCACGGCAGGGACGTCCTTTCTCATGTGGCTGGGTGAACAGATTACCGAGAGGGGGATTGGAAACGGTATATCTCTGATCATTTACTCAGGCATTGTAGCCGGTTTACCCGTTGCGGTTATGAACAGCTTCAGGCTCATGGGGACCGGTGAATTGACCCCTTTCTTTATGGCGCTTATCTTAGCTTTGATGATTGTTGTAATCGGTGTGATCGTTTTTGTGGAGCGGGGTCAGCGGAGAATTCCGGTTCAATATGCAAAACGGGTTGTGGGACGGAAGATGTATGGGGGCCAGACAACACATCTTCCGTTAAAAGTGAACACGGCAGGAGTCATACCTCCGATTTTTGCTTCATCCATTATCATGTTTCCAGCCACTATTGCCAATTTTCTGAGTGTTGAGGAATATCCGTGGCTTCAACACATTGTCAATGCCTTGAACCCAGGTCACATAGTTTATACATTGATTTATGTGACCTTTATTTTCTTCTTCTGCTATTTTTATACAGCGGTCCATTTTAATCCGGTGGATGTCGCCGATAATATGAAACGTTCCGGTGGGTTTATTCCCGGTATCAGACCCGGGAAAAATACGGCTGAGTATATTGATCGTGTTTTGACAAGGCTCACATTTTCAGGAGCCCTTTATGTTTCAGCAGTTTGTATCTTGCCTAATATATTGATTTATCAATTGAATGTTCCCTTTTACTTTGGGGGTACCGCCCTTTTGATCGTGGTCGGTGTTGCAATGGATACCACCAATCAGATTGAGTCTCATATGCTGACGCGTCATTATGATGGCTTCATGAAAAAGGGCTTCGGCAAAACGAAGTAGTTCGGTTTCATAAATGGTCTGAATCTAAATTTGCTGCGATTTGAAGAAGTTATCCAACCGGCAGGATTGAGCCCATGGGGAGTGATGAGTCCATTGAAGTTCAAGGTGTTGTGATTGAAACTCTGCCGAACGCTGAATTTCGAGTTGAACTGAAGAATGGTCACAGGGTGTTGGGTCAAATTTCAGGGAAAATGCGGCATAAATTCATTAAGATTTTGTCGGGAGATGTGGTGACTATCGAATTGTCTCCCTACGATTTGAGTCGTGGAAGGATCGTTTACAAAGCGTAGGTCGTTTCGCTGAATGTTGATGGATATCGAATTATCAAGGAACAGGTGCGGTTATGAAAGTGAGACCATCGGTTAAGAGAATGTGCAAGAAGTGCAAGATTATTCGAAGGCACGGTGTTACCCGTGTGATATGTGAAAACCCTCGTCATAAGCAGAGGCAGGGATAGGTTTTTCCCTATTGTAACGGATCGCCGGCAGAGACCTATGCCGGGAACTGTTGATGGAACAATCAGGTGTGGAAGAGGAGCTAAAGATTGGCAAGGATCGCAGGCGTCGATTTACCAAGAGGAAAGAGGATAGAGATCGCTCTGACGTACATATATGGTATCGGGAGAACTTCTTCCCAAAAAATGCTTTCCGAAGCAGGTATTGATTGGGATACCAAATCAGATGAGTTGACCTCTGAACAGATTGCCGGTATTCGAAAGATCATTGACGAAAAATATACTGTTGAGGGTGATCTCAGGCGTGAAGTGTCCATGAACATCAAGAGGCTTATGGATTTGCGTCTCTATAGGGGTTTAAGGCACAGGCGGGGGCTACCGGTCCGAGGGCAGAGAACCAGCACCAATGCCAGGACGAGAAAGGGCCCCAGACGGGGCGTGGTGGGGAAACGGAAGTAATAGAGAATTGAGGAAATAGAATGGCAAGAGCCGAAAAAAAGAAAGGTCGGTCCAAGCGGGAAAAGAAGAGTGTCCCGACGGGGATTGTTCATATCCAGTCCACTTTCAATAATACCATTATCACCATTACGGATCCGAGTGGTAATGTTGTTGCCCAGTCAAGTGCGGGTCGGGGAGGTATAAAAGGCTCCAGAAAGAGCACGCCTTTTGCAGCTCAAATTGCTGGGAAGGATGCGCTCAGAAAAGCCATGGACCAGGGAATGCGTGTGGCTGAAGTGCGTGTGAAGGGTCCAGGGGTAGGTCGAGAAGCAGCGCTTCGTTCGCTTCAGGTTGAAGGATTTACGGTTACAATGATCCGGGATGTCACACCCATACCCCATAACGGTTGCAGGCCCCCGAAAAGGCGAAGGGTTTAATTTGTCATCTTTTTATTTTTATAAATGTAAATTCGCATGTTCAGGACCACGAACATCGGAAATAGATATGGAAGGCAGGAGGGGCTAGCTTGGCTAGATATACAGATTCTTCATGCAGGTTGTGCCGACGTGAAAACTTGAAACTTTTTCTCAAGGGGGACCGTTGTTTCGGTGATAAATGCGCGTTTGAGAGACGGGCCTATCCGCCTGGACAACATGGCCAAAGGAGAGCTGGGAAACTCTCTGACTACAGCCATCAGCTCAGAGAGAAACAGAAAGTCAAAAGAATTTATGGTATGTTAGAGAAACAGTTCAAAGGTTATTACTACAAGGCTGATAAGCAAAAGGGTATTACCGGGACAAATCTACTATTATTGCTTGAAAGTAGATTGGATAATGTTGTGTATAAAATGGGTTTTTCAGCGTCAAGAACACAGGCCCGGCAGTTGGTTAGGCATAACCACTTTTTGGTGAACCAGAAAAAAGTTAATATTCCTTCATACCAGGTTAAAGTGGGTGATGTCGTTGAGGCAAAAGAAAAAAGCCGAGAAGTTTCCCAAATTATTGAGGCGATGGAGACTGTGGTCAGGCGGGGTGTTCCGGGCTGGATGGAAGTAGAAAAGGAAGCTTTCAAGGGGACAATGACAGGGCTTCCTAACCGAGAAGATCTCACGATGCCGATTCAGGAACAGCTTATTGTGGAACTGTACTCGAAGTAGTGCAATTTTACTTTTACGTTACTGAGAGAGCATTTCAAATCGTGAATTAATCAATGGGGGGGCTTTTTTGGCAGATTTAAAAAGCAGAAATTGGCGGGAATTGATAAAGCCAAAACGGATTGAAATCGATCAAGATACCAATACAAATACGTATGGAAAATTTGTATGTGAGCCGCTTGAAAGGGGTTTTGGCATCACGATCGGTAATTCGTTGAGGCGGATTCTGCTGTCATCCCTGCAGGGTGCGGCGATCATTTCTGTTCAATTTGATGGCGTCGTTCACGAGTTCTCCAGTATGCCGGGCGTATTGGAGGATGTTACAGATATTATACTTAATCTTAAGGAGATTAAACTTAAGAATTTAGATGTTGAGGAGACCGTTGTTCGGATCAATCGGGAAGGTGAAGGAATTGTCTCCGCAGGTGATATTGAGTCGGACGGTCTTGTTGAGATACTTGAACCCGATCAGCACATTGCCACTTTGAACAAAGAAGGTAAACTGGACATGGAAATGGTGGTCCGAATGGGTAAAGGGTACGTTCCTGCTGAAAGGCTGAAGGACGAAAATACCCCCATCGGCGTTATCGCCATTGATGCAGCGTTTTCATGTGTTAAAAAAGTGAATTATGTGGTTACCAGTTCAAGGGTCGGTCAAGTCACTGATTATGACAAGCTCACTTTGGAGGTCTGGACTGACGGTAGCGTCTTTCCTGAAGACGCGGTGGCATTTGCTGCCAAGATCCTCAAGGAACAGATGAACCCGTTTATTAATTTCGAAGAAGAAGTGGAGCCTGTCGAAGAAGAAGTGGTCAGCGAGGATGAAGAGGTCAACGAAAATCTTTATCGTCCGGTTTCTGATCTTGAATTATCTGTTCGGTCCGCCAATTGTCTGCAAAATGCAAAAATTAATCTTATTGGCGAGTTGGTTCAAAAAACAGATGCGGAAATGCTGAAGACTAAGAATTTTGGACGGAAATCGCTTAACGAAATTAAGGCCATACTGTCGGATATGGGGCTTTCTCTTGGAATGAAGCTTGATTTTTTTCCGCCTATCGAGGAGTCTGACGATGAAGCGGAAAGTGTGGATTCACCCGAAGAGAAAGAGATTCCTTCTGAGACGGAGGGACTTTCCGAGCCTGCGGTAGAGACGGAAGATGTGAGTTCCACCGAGCAGGATGGCGATGTGGCACAAGAAGAAACAGGTGAGAAAAAGGATCAGGAATAGGGGAAAATTCGATGAGGCACAGGAAGGCTGGAAATCAGTTAGGGCGGAACACGAGTCACCGCAGGGCGATGTTTAGGAATATGGTCACATCGCTTTTTAAACATGAGCAGATAGAAACCACTGACGCCAAAGCCAAAGCGATCAGGCCCATAGCCGAAAAGATGATAACGCTTGCCAAAAGAGGCGATCTCCATGCGCGGCGTCAGGCCCTCAGCTATATGCAGGATAAAGAAGTCACCCACCGGCTTTTCGATGAATTGAAAGATCGGTATTTGAACCGTCAGGGTGGATATCTTAGAATTATCAAGAAGGGCTTTCGAAAAGGAGATGGCGCTTCCATATCGGTCGTACAGCTTCTGGCGAATGAAGAGGGGGAGGCGGCTGCAAAAAATTGATTAAAAATAGATTTTCTGATAATCGATGAAAATCTTCGTGGAATATTTATATTTTCATAAATGAAGGCGCTGTTCACTGTGTAAAGGCAGCGAGCAGTCGTTTTAATAAAGACAGGTTATGAAACCAAGCGGGAGAAACAATTGAAACCCTCTTGTCCGATTCGGGCAAGAGGGTTTTTTTCGGGGGTTAACTGTGAGGAAATTCGAGCATAAAGACCTTCTTGGCATGGAGGCATTGTCATCTGCCGACATCGGGTTGATTCTGGATACTGCTGAGTCCCTTAAGTCAATTTCTGCGAGGGATATCAAAAAGGCGCCGACGCTCAGGGGCAAAAGTGTGGTAAACTTTTTCTACGAGCCCAGTACCCGGACACGGTCTTCATTTGAAATTGCGGCAAAAAGACTGAGTGCCGACACTTTTAGCCTCTCGGCTTCAACCAGTAGTATGGTTAAGGGCGAAACGCTCCGGGATACCGCCATGAATCTCCAGGCAATGAATCCCGATGTTATCGTTTTGCGGCATTCTTCCAGTGGCGCGCCGTATGTTTTTGCAAATGAGTTAGAAGCCTCTGTTATCAATGCGGGTGACGGCATCAATGAGCATCCGACCCAGGCCCTTCTTGATCTTTATACCATCCGTGATAAAAAAGGGGGTATTGAAGGTCTGAAAGTTGTAATTATTGGCGATATTGCCCATAGCCGGGTGGCGAGGTCTGATATTATCGGACTTCTCAAGATGGGTGCCCATGTTACCGTGGCCGGGCCGCCGACCCTGATTCCCAAAGGGATCGAGGCCATGGGCGTATCCGTTGTAAATGATCCTGCACGTGCTGTAAAAGATTGTGATGTGATTATGCTGTTGCGGGTTCAGTTTGAGCGGCAAAGCAAACTTCTTTTTCCGGGTATTCGAGAGTACAGCACCTATTTTGGTCTCAACGAAAATGTGATTAAGGGTGCTAAGAATGATGTGATTGTGATGCATCCCGGTCCATTAAATCGTGGCGTTGAGATTTCCAACGGTGTTGCCGACGGGCCTTATTCCGTTATTCTTGACCAGGTGGCCAATGGCGTTGCAGTGCGAATGGCGGTTCTATATCTTTTGATCGGAGGCGCGAAGAGTGATAACGTTGATTAAAGGTGGCGAGGTTGTCAATCCTCATTCGGGTACGGTTGATGAAAAGGATTTGGTCATCGAAAACGGCAAGATCTCTGGAATTTTGTCAAAAGGCGCCTTGGGGGATTCATCGTCCATTTCGGAGACCGTTGATGCATCGGGCAAAGTGATCATACCGGGTCTGGTGGATATGCATGTTCATTTAAGGGAGCCGGGGTTTGAATACAAAGAAACCATTGCCAGTGGTGCCATGGCAGCTGCCGCAGGAGGCTATTCCGCCATCGCCTGTATGCCCAATACGGCTCCCCCCAACGATTGTCGTGCGGTGACTGAATTCATTATTGAACAGGGACGGAAAGCCCGTGCGGCAGCCGTTTATCCCATCGCCACCATAAGCAAAGGGCAGAAAGGCGAATCTCTGGTTGATTTTTGCGAGCTGGCCGCTGCGGGCGCTGTGGGTGTTTCAGATGACGGTTCCCCCGTTGTTAACAGTGAACTCATGCGACGGGCCCTTGAATACGCCCAATATTGTGGATTGACGGTGATTTCCCATTGTGAAGACCTTAATCTGTCCAAAGGCGGGGTCATGCATGAAGGTGAAATTTCAACCCGGATCGGTTTGCCGGGGATATCGGGTTCCAGCGAAGATATTTTCGTTTACAGGGAGATTTCACTGGCCCGGTTGACCGGGTGTCCTGTCCATATTGCCCACATCAGCACCGGTGTTTCGGTTGAATTGGTACGCCGCGCCAAGGAAGAGGGCCTTCCGGTGACCGCTGAAACCACGCCACACTATTTCACCCTGGATCATGAATCTCTGGTGGGATACGATACGCGCTTTAAAGTTAATCCGCCACTCCGAACATCGAAAGATGTGGACGAAATCAAAAAGGGTCTTGCTGACGGCGTTATTGATGTGATCGCCACCGACCATGCGCCCCACGACAGCCTAGAAAAGGATGTGGAATTCGATAAAGCGGCATTCGGTATGATTGGACTTCAAACGGCGCTTCCGTTAACCCTGGAACTGGTAAGAGATGGGATTCTGACGTTGCCGGATGCCATTTCAAGACTTTCAACCAATGGGGCGGCTATCCTGGGTATTCCCGGCGGCGAAATAAAGGAAGGGGAAAATGCTGATCTGGCCATTATTGATATGGCATGTGAATATCGTTTTGAAGAAAAGGATATCCTTTCAAAAAGCAAAAATTCGCCTTTCCTGGGACGAATGCTGAAAGGGAGCTGCGACTTGACAATGGTTGGAGGGAAGATTGTCTATCAGCGCGGCGCCTAAGATCCTTGTGGTTGATGATGAAAAAAGCATGCGGGAGTTTCTGGATATCATGCTGGCCAAGGAGGGTTATCATGTGGTTTCCGCCAGAGACGGGGAAGAAGCCTGCCGGATTCTGGAAAAAGACCGCTTTGATTTGGTTATTACCGATATTCGAATGAAAAAAATTGACGGATTGGGGGTGTTGAGAAAAGTCAAGGAAGTCAGTCCCTCTACCGTGGTTGTCTTAATTTCCGCTTTTGCCACGGCTGAAACCGCCGTTGAGGCTATGAAAGAGGGAGCCTACGACTATATTCCCAAACCGTTCAAAGTCTATGATTTTAAACGTATTATCTCCGCAGCATTGAAATCCTCTCAATCGGCCATTGCGGTCGATACTTCGCCCACAAAAGAAAAATTTCATTTTGGTTCCTTGATCGGTGAAAGCCCGCAGATGCGTAAAGTATATGAGCTTATCCAGCGGGTCTCAGGAACGAAGACCAATATTTTGGTTACCGGTGAAAGCGGGACCGGAAAAGAATTGGTGGCACGGGCGATTCATAAGCTGAGCGATCGCAGGGACAGACCCATTGTAGTCATTAATTGTGCAGGTATTCCGGAAAACCTTATCGAAAGCGAGCTTTTCGGTTTTAAAAAGGGGGCTTTCACCGGCGCCACGGCCGATAAAGAAGGCTTGTTTGGCGTTGCCGATGGGGGGACGGTTTTTTTAGATGAGATCGGTGAACTTTCCCCGGTGATCCAGGTAAAGTTATTGCGGGTCATTCAGGATCGGACCTTTACGGCTGTTGGCGGCACAGATGTGAAAACGGTGGATGTTCGGTTCATCGCCGCTACCAACAAAAATCTTGAAACAGAAGTGATTGATGGTCATTTCAGGGAGGATCTCTATTTCCGGTTAAATGTGATCCCCCTTGATCTTCCGCCTTTGAGGGATAGGGAAGGCGATATTCCGTTGTTGGCCCAGCATTTTCTCGAAAAATATTCTCTGGAGATGAAGAAAGATATCGGTAAGATATCTGCTTATGCCATGAGTATCCTGCAAGAATATGCATTTCCCGGTAATGTAAGGGAATTGGAGAATATTGTAGAGCGAAGCGTGGCTCTGGAGACTTCAAATATTGTTCTGCCGGGAAGCCTGACCTTGTCAAACCTGCGCATGGGGAGAGAACCCATAGAAATAACACAGAAAAGATCCCTGGATCCAAATGGCATTCAATTGGACAAGGTGATGGCGGAAATTGAAAAGGGTTATGTGACCCAGGCAATGGAAATGGCCGGGGGTTCAAAGCAGGGGGCGGCGGCTCTTTTGGGCATTAACCTGCGGTCACTGCGGTACAGGCTGGAGAAAATGTGATTTGGGGCAACAAGGTTTCAGGTAAAAAATGCCAACCTGTGGTTGGCTATTGGCATTAAAGGGGGTGGAGGTGAGAGCTAATCGGGCAGACCACCGGGTTTTGAAATCGGGCAGACACACAGGTCTGCCCCTACCCGTACGATCCCCAATTGTTTCAGGTGACGTCATGTAGGGGCGGGCCTGTGTGTCCGCCCCAATGTCAGGTTTTCATTCCATGGTCCCAAGCATTTTACGACACTCCTTTATATAAATTTCCGCTTGCTTCGAATCCCCCATCCCCTGAAAACACCCCAGTGCCTTTTGAAATTCCCCCAGATTCATATGGTTGATTCCCTGACAGAGTTTCAGTTGATCATTTAGAGGAAACAGCCGTATCCCCCCATCAAGAAGATTGATGGATTCCCTGAAAGCCCTTTCTTGCTGTTTAATCATGCCCAGCCCCAGATAGGCACGATCGTTTGGTGCATAATCCAGGGATCTTCCGTACAGGTTCTTTGCGGTCTTCTTTTTGTCGGGGATACGTTCAATTTTCGCATAGTCCCCATGGCTGAAGGTCATGGCCAGTCTGGAGAGAAAATCAGCGTTTAATTCACGGAAGTCCTCTTTTTCCGTGAGTTCAATATCCCTCGTAAAGTCGGATAGGCCCTCGTGAAAAGTGTTCCGCAGCGTTTTCCCAAAGGTGAGGACCATTTCTTCCGTTAAAAGGGGGTCCGTTTCAAAATAGAGGATATCTTCAATTTTCTGAAGCCATATGTCATCGGTGAGGCCCCATTGTTTTAAATACATGTCATACAGGGTGGTCCCTGGGAAAATATCCAGAATGTAAAAAATGGCACTCAGGGGTTTGATTTCGTTTATAAGATCAATGGTTTCCTGTATGGTATGGTCGTTTTCACCCGGAGAGCCGTAAATGAAGTAGGCCCTTGCCAGAATCCCGTAGCGGGTGGTTAAACTAAACGCTTTTTTGATCTGTTCCGACCGAATGTTCTTGTTCAGGAAATGCCTTATTTTTTCGGAACCGCTTTCAACGCCATAACTGATTTGTGTGCACCCGGCCAATCTCATCCAGTAAAGGACTTCTTTGTCAACGAGGTCTACCCGGGAGATGGCAAACCATGATATTTCCAAATTCCTTTCAATTATTTTTCGGCAGATCTCAATGACCAATGCCTTGTTGATCAGGAATGTATCATCTGAGAAATAGAAGAATCGGGTGCCCTGTTGAACCAGGTATTCCAACTGTTTGACGAAATATTCGGAGGAATGAAACCGTACTTTTCGGCCCCAGAATCGGGGCGAGCCGCAAAAGGTGCAGTTTCCGGGGCAACCGCGGGTGAAAGCCACATGTTGATAGTTAAAGAATTTTGATGGGATAGGCAGATCATCCAGATTTTTGATGGGCAATGGGCGCCCCGTTTTCATTGGACGTCCCTGGGTTCTAAAAGCGATTCCCTTGACGGACTTGAGATTTTTAGGATTCCCTTTTTCAATGGCTCGAATCAGCTTCAAAAAAGGGTATTCTCCTTCTCCCAGAACACAAAAGTCCACCGCACTAAAATGGGTGAGGAAATGCTTCCACAGAAAGGTCGCCCCAATCCCGCCAAAAACAACAGTAACGCCAGGGTTGACCTTTTTTGCCGTCTTTGCAATTTCAAGCGCCCCCCATCGATTGGCTTGCAGGACCGAAAACCCTAAGATATCAGGGTTTTTTTCCCGGAGCGTCTGGGCTATGAGGTTTGAAGTTTTGTCCATGTGAGCCCAGTTCAGGATTTCCACATGGTACCCCTTTTCCTTCAGCACCGCTCCCACATAGTATAGCCCTAAAGGCGGGGCACTGATCTCCTCTTCATGGACCCTCGCTTCAAGAAACGGGGGGTATATGAGTAAAATGTTCATTTTTATGGAAAGCTATAGCTCTAAGGGAAATTGAAGCGGTTACATTGAAAAAGCCTCAATAATGAGATCGGATAACACCATAGATTCCCTGCTTTTGTCAAACGGATTTTGTTTTCATTGACCAAAAGCAGGAAGGATTTCAAGGGTGTGCCAGGCTTATCCGACAACCAATCCCTTTTTCCCGTCCCGTAGGGACATCTGAAAATAGCCCGGCGATTCATTGCCGGGATGGATCCAAGTAAATGAAATC
>Ga0307987_1000626_pt1 | contig 20900 bp, 14 predicted proteins | sample EllFjometagen181_FD_203157 | JGI IMG/M metagenome (GOLD analysis project Ga0307987, IMG submission 203157) | Marine microbial communities from Ellis Fjord, Antarctic Ocean - #181 | ecosystem: Environmental > Aquatic > Marine > Unclassified | place: Southern Ocean | collected 2014-10-08 | reverse complement strand
ATCAGGTTCGCTTATAGAGTGAATTAGTTTCCCAAATTTCTCAAAATATCGAGACATTCCTTTTAAAGGATGTTCTGAAACGTATAATCCCAAAGACTCTCTCTCCCATTTTAAAATATCTTCTTTTGTCGCTTCTCCATCACGAAGAGAAAATTCAACCGCTGACGCATCTGCTCCACCAAAAAGCCCCATTTGTCCGGCCTCTTTTTTGTCTTGAAATTCTCGTGCAAAAGCAGATAAATCATCAAGCGAATCAACTACGGCTTTTCGATTTCCAAATGTATCAAATGCTCCAGAAAACCCGAGGGCTTCTAGTGTTTTTTTGTTCACTAACTTCGCCGGAACTCTCTCTGCAAAATTCTGCAATGATGTGAAATATTCACCTGCAGAACGTTCTGCCATTATCTGATTTACGGTTTCTTCCCCAAGCCCCTTGATCGCAGATAATCCAAATCTGATTTTTTTCGAACCCGTTTCTCCTTCCAATGTTGGCTGATCTACTGGCGTAATAACTGTAAAATGTGATCCGGACTCATTTACAGAAGGAGGCAATATTTCGATATTCATTGTATTGCATTCATTCATTTCCATAACAATACGATCTGTATTATTTCTATCGGTTGTCATCATTGCTGCCATAAATTCTTCTGGATAATGTGCTCTCAAATAAGCTGTTTCATAGGCTATTCGGGCATAACATACGGCATGAGAACGATTGAATCCGTATCCAGCAAACGGAACAATAATGTCATCAAACATTTTTTCCGCAGTTTTTTTATCTCGCTTCATTTCTGCGGATCCTTCGAGAAATTTAATACGTTGTTCCTCCAACATTTTAATTTTTTTCTTTCCAATTGCTTTTCGAAGAATATCAGCCTGTCCCAAGGAAAATCCTGCAAAATCCTGAGCAATTCTCATAATTTGCTCCTGATATACAGCGATTCCATATGTTTTTTTCAAAATAGGTTCCAATACGGGATCTAGAAAACTCACTTCTTCTGTTCCATGTTTCCCCGCAATATATGTAGGTATGTATTCCATTGGACCTGGACGATATAGAGCATTCATCGCCACCAAATCTTCAAACTCTGTTGGTTTCAATTCTTTTAAATACCGTCTCATTCCGGCTGACTCAAACTGAAATACCCCAGTTGTTTCCCCTGTTGCAAACACTTTTTCAAATGTCACAGCATCATCAATAGGGATTTTTGATAAATCAATTTCTTTTCCGCTTGTTTGTTTAATATGCTGAACGGCTCTCTCAATAATAGAAAGATTTCGTAATCCCAAGAAATCCATCTTCAAAAGTCCAATCGACTCAAGTTGCTGATAAGGAAATTGCGTAATCTTTATTTCATCTGCTCCTGGTGCCCATTGTAATGGGGCATTCTCTTGTAAATCATTCTGCCCAATAATCACTGCACAAGCATGTACTCCCACATGACGCACACATCCTTCTAGTTTTTTTGCGACCTCAAATACTTTTTTCAAAGAGGGATTCGCTTCCATCTTTGTTTTGAAATCAGGAAAATCTAATGCGTCATCTAAAGTTAATCCCGGACGTGTTGGTAACAATTTTGTAAAAGCATTCATTTCTGAATATGGAACTCCCTGTGCACGCCCCACATCTTTAATAGCCGCCTTGGCTGCAAGTGTTCCAAATGTACATACTTTCGAAACTTTTTCTGCTCCATATTTTTCTGTCACATACTGCATCACTTCATGCCGTCGTTCATCAGAGAAATCAATATCAATATCAGGCATTGATATTCGTTCTGGATTCAGAAAACGCTCAAAAAGAAGCTCATATCCCAATGGGTCAATCGTTGTGATTTGAAGTAAATAAGAAACCAATGATCCTGCTGCTGAACCACGTCCCGGCCCCACGGCAATACCATTCTCTCGTGCGAAATCTATGAAATCCTGCACAATTAAAAAGTATGCCTCAAATCCCATACTTCCAATTATAGAAAGTTCATAGTTCAGTCGATTCTGAATTGTCTTTTTATATTCTTTATCTGCGGTGGGATACCATACTGGAATTTTCTCCTCACATTTTTTCCGTAAATAAGAAGCTTCAGTGTCTCCTTCTGGAACAGAAAAATGTGGCAACAAGCTCTGGTTAAATTCTAATTCTAAATCAATCAAATCTGCGATCTCTAACGTATTTTTCCTAGATTGTTCCAAAACATCTGATGGAACATTTTTTAAATCCAAACAAATTTCGCTCCATGTTTTGAACCAATTTCGTTCTGCAAACTTAAATCTTCCTGGATCACTTACTTGTTGATTTTTTCCAATGCAAACGAGGGTATCACAGGCTTCTTCATCCTCTGCCACAGCATATCGCCCGTCCGAAGAGGCCACGGTTTGCATTCCTGTTTCTGCTGCAAGAGTAACAAAAAATGCATTTAACTCTTGTTGCTCTGGATAATCTCGCGCAATAAACTCAAGAAATACGTTTTTTTTACCAAATACGTTTTTTATTTTCTGTAATGTTTTTTTTGCTTGTTCTTCTCCTAAGTCACGAAATGATCGCCCAACTAATCCGGCTGTTCCCCCTGATAAAACGATAAGTCCCTCTGAATATTTTTCCAATAAATCCCAGTCTACTCGTGGCTTATAATACATTCCGTCAAGAGCTGCTTTCGAAAGCAGAACTAATAAATTCTTCCATCCAACATTATTTTTCACCAGTAAAACAAGATGTCCTTCTCTTCCATCAATTCCTGCTCTTTTCTCAAACCGAGAATCGGTTGCCACAGAAATTTCTGCACCCAAAATAGGCTTTACTCCTGTTCCTTTTGCTGATTGAAACATTTCAACTAGCCCATATCCTGCGTCAGTATCGGCAAGTCCAACGGCCGGACAATCTAGTTCTTTGGCTCTCTTAAGAATTTGTCCTGGCGACATCGTTGCCTCAAGAATTGAGTACCACGAATGAGTATGGAGGTTTACAAACTTTGTGTCGGGGGTCATTGACTAAAGTGTACCTGAATTTAAAAAAAATCCCACTCAAAAAGAAGACGTAATCATATGATCACGTCTTCTCAATTCTTTCTATTTTTATACTTTATTTCACTCCATTCGCTGCCAAAATAGCTTTTAGTTGTTCTTTATCTTGCGCATACTCTTTTGCAATTTCTGGTGTAATCTGTTGTCCAAGAACGAGTCCTGCCAAAGATTGTTCAAATTGAACCATTTCTCCAGATGCATCAGTCTGTAATGCACTTGGAATTTGGAAAATTTTATTCTGACGAATGTAGTTTTGAATCGCGTAATTATTTGTCAAAACTTCGTATGCAAGCACTAATTTTCCATCTGCTGCTGGAATCAAACGCTGTGCAACAATCATCCTCAATGCATTTGCAAGCTGAGAACGAATTTGATCTTGTTGTTCTGGTGGAAATACATCAATAATTCGACTAATTGTCTGTGCTCCATCACTCGTATGAAGTGTTGAAAAAATAGTATGTCCTGTTTCAGCCATAGTAAGTGCCGCAGAAATTGTTTCATAATCTCTCATTTCTCCTACCATCAAAAGATCTGGATCTTCACGAAGCGCTGCTTTAATTCCTGACTTAAAATCAAGTACATCTCGTCCAACTTCTCGTTGTTGTACCAATGATTTTCCATTTGGTAAAATATATTCGATGGGGTCTTCAATGGTAATTGCATGTTGTGCTTTATCATTCACTAAGTGTTGTAAAATAGACGCTAATGTTGTTGATTTACCTTGTCCTGTTGCTCCTACAACAAGAACAATTCCATTTTTAAATCCTTTAATTTTCTCTATTACGAAATCTGGGAATCCTAATGTATCCAATCTACGGATATCTTGTGTAATTACACGCAATACTACAGAAAGTCCTCCTTCTTGATAGAACGCATTCCCACGAAGACGAACACCTGCTGCACTTTTCATTACAAAATCTGTCTGTCGCTTTTCTTGAAGTGCTGTTTTATGATTGTCTGGTAAAATAGCCTCCAAAAAACTCTGTAAAAATTCATCGGTGATTAATTCTTCTCCCTGTGGAATAATTGTTCCCATAATACGAAAGTGTGGGACGATCCCTATATTAAGATGAATATCAGACGCGCCTTGCGACACGGCTCCGGAAACGAGTTGTTCTATGTCCATTTATTTTGGAATGAATTTTTATTTTCACGGAAATTATACCACGAAATTGAGATATTATATCAAATTTCATAGAAAACTTCAAGCCCTCTTAAGAAAAAGAAGTTTCTTTAAAAGTGAGCAACTTTTGCGGCAACCGATTCTTCCTTTTTGAGATCTTTTCCTTTTAAAGAATATTTTTGTTCTACTTCATAAGGAACTTGTGACATATCTAATAATAATCCTATTTCCATACACCCTTCTCTTTCAGTATTTATCACTGGATTAAAATAAGAACAAGCACCTTCTTGATTCCCTACAAAAGTAGGATATCTTCCCAATAATGCTGGATGCTGCGCTCTTGTCTTTGTCGCCTCCTCACTCAAGAAAATTTTTAATTGTTTTTCCGACTTAGAAAAGCTCTCCAAATCAACCCATTTTTTATCGTCACCTTTATTTTCATCTTCAAATTTAGAAATAGTTGCCTCCACTCCCTGTATTCCCTCTTTTTGTTTTACTTGTGAAGAATCAAACATTTTATCCGCTGGGAAAAAGTACGTATACAGTCCTGCATATCTCCGTAATGACTCTTTGGAATATCTTCCATCAATACTTACTGCTCCATGCATATATTCCAATTTATGTCCTTCTTTAAGCAATGTATCAAATTGTTTTAATACACCTGTAAAAATAGAGTTTGCAGCAGGTCTCATTTTATTTCCTTTTTTCTCCTTCCTTAAATACTGTAAATACTCTGCATTTAGAAACGTCCTTCCTAATTCTGCACTTTTTTCAGAAATATTCTTTTCAAATTCCTCACTTGTATCATATAAATTTTTGAAAAAAGTTTCCTTCTCAATCGTTTCTCTTGGCACTGCCATTCGTGAACCAGAAACAATCATTTTTTCTTCTGGATCCCAAGTAATAGTCTGGCGTACGTGCTCATCTATTGAGTCCCAATCAGAGGATTTTCCTGTCCCCTCTCCTGTCTTGCGAAAGGTTTTCTCTCTTAAAATAGAAAGTCCTTTGATAAAGTTATTTTCTCTATGATCTTCCTTCCCCTGACAATTAATCTCTACTGTATCAAAATAAACTCCTTGCTCAGAATTTGCCTCATTTAATTTCCTCGCAACATCCCCGTCTATTAATTCTGCTAGTCCTTGTTTCATTTCTTCTTTTGAAGGCATTGTCTCAAGTGGTTCCATTTCTTCCTTGTCGGGCATTCTTTCAAGTGGTTTTTCGCGCTGTTCGTTCACAAATTTTGTTGCATTCCGAAAGCTATCACTCGCACTATATAATGTTTCTTGAACAATCTGTTCCTCTTTTTCTTTGGTTTGCTGTTTTTGAGCAAGTTGTAACATCTTGTCTAATCCTTCTTTTGTAGAAACCGCACAATCCATCTCAAGAGAAAAAATCGGACCATTTGCCTTCTCTGCCACAATAACCACCTTCCAATTCCTTTCTTTTTTGTCTAATGGTTTTACCAAAAATCTAACCTCCGTCATTTCAAAATCCAGCTCTTCTTCATTCACAAATGGCGTAAATGTCATAGTATTAAACATTGCTGCCATCTCATTTTCTCCAAAAGTTGCTGCCGCTGAATTTTGTGAAAAAATCTCTATAAGACCAAACATTTTATGATTGAATTGTTCTAAAAATTCCTTCTGCTTTCCCGTATCAACAAGCAAAGAACCTGCTGGATATTTTACATTCTTAAACTCGTCTGTTTGTGAAACTGTCGCAGATATTCCCTCTTCTACCCTATTCCAATCTTCTTTATGTGGAAGTGTTTTTTTCTTTAAAGAAATAGATTCTGTTGATTGCACCTCACCTTCATATTCTGTTGATAGAGGAAACTCTGCAAAATTTTCTATTTGCTCAAACTCAACAATATCTCCAATACTCTCATCTGACGATGCAAATATTTTTTTATTTTCATTCTCTGGATCAGTCTTTACTTCATAATGGATCGCTCCCTCTGATGGGATGGGAAACCTTTTTTTGGGTAGTACGGTCATTTTTATTGATTTCCCTACTTCTGGCTTAAATCCAATTTTATCTGCCATAAAAACAAGCGGAACGCCCCAGTGATGTCCTTCTCTCATTTGATTAACAATTTCCTCAGGAATCACTCCTTCTTCAATGTTTTCTGGTAATCTTTGTTGTTCTGTCATAATGTAATAATAATCCTGATAGTTTTAACAACTTAGTGACACTTTGTCAACAAATAAACCTTCTTGCAACTTTTATACTATAGACTAAAATTCCGAGCGAAATATTACAACACTATGGATTTACAAAAACTGTTCGAGAAAATTTTCGGAAGTCATAATGAGCGCGTTATAAAACAATGTCTCTCAGATGTTCCTGCTATAAATGCTTTAGAAGAAGAATTCCAACCTCTCACTGATGCAGAATTAAAAGAAAAATTTTCAAAGTGGAAAACGATTCTTAGCGGAGAACCTGAAAGAGTTGATGAATTTCTTCCAGAAGTTTTTGCTGGGGTTAAGAATGCCGCACGACGATTGTGCGGAAAGTCTTTTGAAGTACGTGAAAAAGACGAGGAATGGGGTATGATTCCCTATGACGTTCAATTGGTTGGAGGAATGATCCTTCATCAAGGAAATGTTGCAGAAATGAAAACGGGTGAAGGAAAAACACTTGTGTGTACTCTTCCTGTTATATTGAACGCCCTTACGGGAAAAGGAGTGCATGTCATCACCGTAAATGACTACCTTGCTCAACGTGATGCGGAATGGATGATGCCTCTGTATGAATTTTGTGGGCTTACTGTAAACGTAATCGTACACGGAAAAACGTCTGAAGAACGACAAGTAGCCTATAGTTCTGATATTACCTATGGAACCAATAATGAGTTTGGGTTTGATTATCTGCGAGATAATATGGCACAACGAACCGAAGATTTAGTTCAAAAAGATTTACATTTTGCTATTGTTGATGAGGTGGATTCGATTCTTATTGATGAAGCACGAACGCCGCTTATCATCTCTGCTCCTGCAGAAGAAAGTACTGAGAAATATACGCGTTACTCAAAACTTGTCCCTGGACTTCAAGCAGATATTGATTTTGATATTGATGAAAAAATGAAGGTTGTATCCCTTACTCCACAGGGAATTACGAAATTAGAAAAAACGCTCAATATATCCAACATTTATACTGATGCAGGATTTGATGAAGTACATCATATTGAAAACGCATTGAAAGCACAGGCTATTTTTGAAAAAGATCGTGATTATGTCGTAAATGATGGTCAAGTAATTATTGTTGATGAATTCACCGGACGTCTTATGCCAGGACGCCGATATTCTGATGGATTGCATCAAGCACTTGAGGCAAAAGAAAAAGTAGATATTCAGCGTGAATCAAAAACGCTCGCTACTATAACCTTTCAAAATTATTTCCGTCTCTACGACAAGTTATCAGGAATGACCGGAACTGCTGAAACAGAAGCTGAGGAATTTGCAAAAATATATGCACTCGATACGCTTGTTATTCCAACAAATCGTCCTCTTCAACGAAAAGATTTCTCCGATAAAATATTCAAAAATGAACGTGGAAAATATACAGCGCTTGTAAAGGAAGTAGCTCGGTTAAATGAAACCGGACAACCCGTTCTTGTTGGAACTATTTCAATTGAAAAATCTGAAGCCCTTGCTGTTGCGCTCAAAAACAAGGGAGTTCCTCACGAAGTATTGAATGCCAAACAACACGAGAGAGAAGCAGAAATCGTATCACTCGCCGGACAAAAAGGAGCCGTCACTATTGCCACGAATATGGCTGGACGAGGAACGGATATTAAATTAGGAAAAGGCGTTATTGATCTTGGTGGACTCGCTATTCTTGGAACTGAACGACACGAATCACGACGAATTGATAATCAGCTTCGTGGACGAGCAGGACGTCAAGGAGATGCCGGATTTACACAGTTCTTTGTTTCAATGACGGATGAATTAATGCGTAGATTTGGAGGAGAGCGCATGGCTGGAATGATGGAAAAACTCGGAATTGATGAAGCTGAAGCTATTGAGAATAATATGATTTCTAAATCAGTAGAAAATGCACAGAAAAAAATTGAGGCTTTTCACTTCGATTCTCGTAAACATGTGGTGCAGTACGATGATGTAATGAATGTTCATCGAGGAAAAATGTACGCTCGACGAAAAAGCGTGTTACAAGCAGAAAATATTGATGAAGAAATTTCTAACACAGCACAAAACTTAGTTATTTCATTATGTGAAAGCTATTGTCCTCGCCCACAACGGGATAGCCATTGGGATGACGGTGAATTAGTAAAAACACTCAATAGTATTTGGATTAGTGCAGAAATGCCCATAAAATTATCTGATACTGAGAACTTTAATGATCGAACTGAACTCGCCAACTGGTTGACTGCACAACTTATGGAACGCTGGGAACAAAAACTCACAACATACCCCTCCGAACAACGTGATGAAGTGATTAAATATGTAATGCTTCGTGCTATTGATGATCTTTGGCTTGCACATATAAATGATATGACTTCGCTTCGTGATCGTGTATCTCTCTCTGGATATGCACAACGTGATCCTGTTATGGAATACAAACGTGAAGCATATATCATGTTTGAACAATTACTCTTAAATGTTCGACGAACAGCTATTAATAATTTGTTCCGTGTACAGTTTGATAAACCCATGGAGCTCAAAACGGCTGATTATTCAAATGCACAGACGAATGCTGAGGAAATAGAACAAGGACTCGATACGGGAGAGTATGGAGCTATCGGACAACGTCCACAAAAATTCGAATCTGCACATACAGGAGGAGGTCATTCTGTTGTTGCTGAAAAACTCGGACAGAAATACGAAGGAATTGGAAGAAACGATCCATGTCCATGTGGAAGTGAACAGAAATTCAAAAAATGTCACGGAAAAAATCTTTAGTTTTATATATTCTTCAATAACACGGAACAATTGTTTTCTGTTTTATACAGACTTTAAATAATAATGTCGCTATTTCTACCTGGAGTGTTTCAATCGACTGCAGTTTCTCTAATGCGAGTCTATATTGCCCTACATTTCGAGATAAATTCATTCCTCCTATAATTGTGCTTCCGTCTAATTCTCCTGAAACAAAAAAATCTTCCTCATGTCTTTCCTCATGTTCTTTTAACTCCTTTTTAGAAAGAGTTCCAAACCTTTGTAAGACCCCCTGAGCGTTCATTACTGCGAATTGTTCATCCTTTTCATATTTATACTCTCCTTCATTTTTTTCTTGTATATCTATTGCTCGAAGAGAATCTCCTTCTTCCGTAACAAGTCCCCCCTCTTTTACAATGCGAAAAAAACTATTTCTATAAATATCTGGATCGGCTTGCACAGTTTCAGCTGAAACAATTTTAATAAGCCGAAAAAAGTTCTTTTCATTTTGCAATGCCTCTTCTTGTGAAAGAACGGTATATTCTTTTGTTGGCTCTATACGAATAAACTTTGACTGTTTTTTTTCAAAACCTTCCGCCCATGAAGTAAATACTTTTTCTGCATCCCCTTGCAATAAACTTGAAGAACGAAACCACATAATTTCTGTAGTGTGGTCTTTCCAGACATCTGAAAATAAATTTGTTTGCAAATCATCTTTCCATGAACATCCTGTTATCATGATTACTCCTATGAAAGCTATTATAAATCGTTTCATTAGTAAGCAGTATGAGTAATGAATTCTTCATTTATACTTTTCCACTTTTTTAAATTAGAAATCCATACATCAAGTGTTGTGTTAAATTGTTCTAATGGAAGTAATTCCGCTAAACCTAATTCTTTATCTCGTGACTCTTCTGTGTAGCGTGAAACAGTATCAATCAAGTTCGAAAGGGCATCGTTTATTCCTTCAGAATCCTCAAGTGTTTGATTCAAAGAATCTTTTCGAGAAATATAATAAGGATTCCTCAATTCTTCTGCTGCTTGTTGACGAAAAAAGATAGGAAAAATCCCATCATTTGTGGGTACTTTTTCCTGTATAGCTATTTGTGCTGGAATATCTGGTGATACTGCGGGAGCTGCCGCTCCATCTACATTCATTCCTATTCCATTTGGCACACAAGATCCCGTAAAGGGAGCATCAAGTGTTTGTGTTGTCATTTTTCCAGAAATTAATGAGAAAGCATTTAGTTTTTCTTCAAACATACGTGCCAACTCTTCATATCCCCCCGTAATTGATTTTTCTCCCGCTGAATAATTTACCCAAGGAGCATAGCTAAATACTTTTTCTCGTTGATCAAGCCATGGATCTTCTGTTGGTTCCTCTTCCCATGGATCAAAAATATCATCTGTACTCTCTTTAAAGGAAGCAAATTCAGGATATTCTGTTAAGACGCCAAAAAGAATATTTTCTATTTCGTTCCAACGAAAAACTAAATCTACGGGCGAAGTTCGTTCTTTTGGTGCTGGGGGGTTGTTTTCAGGGTTTGCTCCGCCATCTCCATCATTCCATATATAAGCGAGTGCAACTTGACGCTGTAAATCATATTCCTCTTGCCACAATTGTTTCTCAAAAGAATATTTAACCTCTAAGGCATTACTTAATTTTTCCGTCTGTGTTAAGGATTTTGAATGTGTGTTTACAAAACTTGATACACCTGATTTTACCAACTCTTCACAATCTTCAAGTGAAAAAATTAATTCTCCTTCTTCATCCAAAAAATCTGGCCATTCCAAAACTCGTTCACAGATAGCCGCTACATCCAACTCTTGTGTGTCAGTATAAATTTTATTAAACATTCCTTTAAAATCATTCCAATAAGAAAAATGATTCACTCCTGGAATAGGCGCACTCAAAACCGTTGTTGATAATAAAATGCCTCCCGCAATCAAAAATAATTTTTTCATTATTGGGGAGGAACAGAAGCGTTCAAAAATTTATCAACGAAAGTGCCTAATGCCAAACGCATCATGACCCATTGTTTATTGATTTCCATTAATTGTTGCTTTATCACTACTAACCAAGAATCATGTGTTACCGCCGCTTCAGTTTGCTGATACCAATCAATTACAGCAAAAACTGTTCGTTCAACACGTGCACGTTCCTCCTCTATTCTATTCTGTTCGTTACGAAAACTAGCTACACCTTCATTATAGGTCGCCGCTAATGGATAACGGTCAAAAAAGGACTCTTCGTCTTGTTGTTTCGTATACAAAAACATGTCATATCCACACCACTCCTGCAAAACGGTCTCTGCTACTTTGCAAGTAGAATATGATCGTGAAATTTCTCGTATCTTGCTTTTACACTTTGATTCAAATCCATTTGTTCCTTGCTTTTGCTGTCTTAGTTTAAGGCGAATAGAGTCACAATCCTCTCCTATTGAAAATGTTTTTATCGGCGGTGTCACAGCCCTTCCTGATCCAAAAGCATTTTCAACAATTCTTTTTTCTTCTTCTGTCAGTTCTTGAAGAGCGCTATCAAGGATACATCCAAGTGTTTTATGGAACTCGTATGCCTTTCCGCCTTCCTCTTCTGTCCACTTTTTATTATCTGCATCCCATGTCCCCATCCTGTCCTCTATCGAATACTCTATAGAACTATGACAATAATCTTTTATAATATCTGACAAATTGTCTCGTACTTTTTCTGGCAAGTTTGCATAAACCGGAGCAATTACTCCGATGAGAGAAAACCCGAGTACCAATAGTATTTTTTTCACTTTTTTTTCAAGTGTACAGCCTCTAGCAAAATTTTCAATGTCTCCTCTGCTGATTTATCCCAACTAAATTCTTTTATTCTTTTAAATCCTTTTTCTATGAGTTCTTTTCTCCGACTGTCATTTTTTAATACAAAAGAAATTTTCTCTGCCATTTCTTCTACATTTTCTGGATCAAAGTATTCCGTTGCATCTCCACATACCTCAGGAATAGCTGAAGAATTCGAAGCAATAACCGGTGTTCCAGCAGCCATCGATTCTAGTGGTGGTAACCCGAATCCTTCATATAAAGAAGGAAACACATACGCCGTTGCTGCAGAATAAAGCTTTTGTAAATCTGAAAATTTCACCAGTCCTACAAATCGTACTGATTCCGATAAGCCAAGAGTGCGAACTGTCTCCAAAACCTCGGGATAATGTGGATCTCGTTTCCCCGTAATTACTAACTGTACGTCTGGATAAGATTTCTTAACGATATCAAAGGCTTGCAGCAAACGCACCAGATTCTTATGTTCACGCCATACTCCTGTATAAAGGAGGAATTCCTTCGGCAATTGAAACTTTGCTTTTACTTCTCCATGTTCTGCCTCTGTACATTGATAAAAGTCTGTAGACAATCCATTCCATACAGATATTACTTTTTGAGAAGAAATATGAAATAATTTTATCACATCATTACGTGTATTTTTTGAAACTGTAATAACTGTTCTTGCCATATGAACCGCCATTGTAATGACAAGTTTATATGCTAATTTTCTCCACCATTGCCCCATTTTCTTCCCAGGATAAAATGACAAAGTCGTATCATGAATTGTTACTACGCACGGTTTGAAATAAAAGAGCGGTCTATTGAAATGTGTGAACCATATCAAGTCACATTTTTCTTTATGCAATAATAATAAAAATTTCGTCTGCTCTGCCAAAGAATAGTGAGGAGCATTTACGCATACTTTTTTTACATTTCGAGGAAAATCAAATTGAGAAAACTCTGGTTCATTCAAAAATAAAACCCACTCTATGTCTGGCTTTAATGCAAAAAATCGTTTTGTTAGCTCAAAATTATACCGTCCAATACCAGTAAATGCGTCCGAAAACATTCGCGCATCGATTCCAATTTTTATCTTTTTCACGACAAAATTGTCGCATAAAATTTGATTTTTTCCAGAAAAAAAGTACTTTATTTCCGCCACGGCGGATGTAGCTCAGTGGTAGAGCAGTGGATTGTGGTTCCGCTGGCCGTGGGTTCGAGCCCCATCATCCGCCCCATTAAAAACTAAAAGCACCCCTATGGGGTGTTTTATTTTTTAAGTAGCACGAAGTGCGTCAGAACCCAGTGGGTTCGCACACGAACGAAGAGAGTGTCCTGCGAAGCAGTGCCCCATCATCCGCCCCAAAATAACGCCCCATAGCTCATTGTTACAAAATATAAGGTTCCACAAAAAACTAGATTCCGGATCAAGTCCGGAATGACAAACAATATTTTTACTCCTGTCTCTCCAACCAATTTTTCACTTTCTCTGCATAAGGCTCTCCCAATGTTTGTATCTCAGGACATCCACACGCCTTCGCCATGATGAGAAAATGCAATCGTTGGCCAATGACGACCTTTGCCGATCCAAAGACCTCTAGGGCCTCTTTCACGGTGTCTGGAAAAACAACTTTCCCGGGGAAATCTCTCGGAACCCAACGCGCATCACTTGGCTCCATAGCAATGAAGATATCCGCCTTCGGCCATTCTCCAGTAAATTTTGCTCGAGCATTGATTAACACCAATTTCTTACCCCCTTCCTTTTTTGAAAGGGAAGGGTTGGGGATGGGTTGGCTTCCCAACCAACTTTCCACGGCATCCCCTACTATTTCTGCACGAGATCCAAAAGAATCTATCACTGCTGCACTTGCCTCATCTCGCACGGTAATAGAATTCGTCGCCACAATAACTCTGTTAAGCCAAAATTTCTGCCAATCATTCTTCGGGACATCAATCCCCTGCGCCTCCATCTCCATGCGAGCCTCTGGGAACATTTTTCGTAGTCCGACGATAGTACTTCCCCAAATCCACCACGCACGGTCCTTAATCGCCAATAATCCCCCACCAGGAAAAATAATTCTATCAACTTTCCCTTTTAGTTCTCGTAAGGTGCCTTCTGGATGAGAAAGAAATCGAACCCAACTCCGAAATCCTGTTGGGAAGGGCAGAACTGTTGGGAAGGTTTTCTCCTGAAATCGCTGACTAAAGACGCCATCTGCGCTCATTACAATAGCATCGGGATAGCGTTCGAGCGCCGAAGCGAGAATCATCTCGTCTCCAACATTCCGTGCTCCAAAGTTTCCGACAAGGAGGGTTTTCACACGAAGAGAATACAAAAGTTTCTGGTTTTTACAACTGACTCAGTTTTTATGAAATCCATTGATATATAAAAAAATCCCCCACTCTCACAAGCAGGGGAAATTAAATTCTAAAGTTCAACGTAATTAGCTAGTCACTTCTTCTTCTTTTTTTTTCACTTCAACTTTTTTCGCCTTAGCTCTGTTTTTCACAAACTTCACCACCGCCTCAATATGAGCCGTATGAGGGAACTGATCCACAAGTGCAATTTTCTCAAGAATATATCCTGATTCAACAAGAATCGCTGCATCCCGCGCCAAAGTCGCTGGATTACAAGAAACATAAACAATTCGACTCGGTGCACGAGCAACCATTCGATCGAGTGATTTTCGTACAATACCCGCACGTGGTGGATCGACCACAATCACCTCCTTACTGATTTCCTTTACCCCTGCGTGATGATGTTCCTTCAACCATTTTCGAACGTCAGCACACGCAAATGTTACGTTTTTTAATTCATTCTTCTCTCCATTTTTCTTTGCATCCCCAACCGCTGACGCCACAATCTCAACTCCCACAACACGTGAAGCTGGATATTTTTTTGCCAAAATTTGAGCAATTGTTCCTGTTCCACAGAACAAATCCAACGCCGACTCCCCTTCCTTCAAGGCGACGAACTCAACTACCTTTGCATATAACTTCTCCGCAGAATATGGATTCGGCTGAAAGAACGCATCACGCGAAACCTCAAACTCCAAACCACATAATTCCTCGCGGATTTTTTCTTCACCCATAATAAAGTGCGGAACGATACTTGTTTGACGTCCCTCTCCTCGGGTTTTCTGAGACCAAAAAGCACCACCAAATCGCTCGCCTAAATTTTCTTTTAATAACTCCGCAAACGCTACTGGATCAAATTTCTTATCTTCACCTGAGACAACGATTTCTACCAAGAATTTGTCTTCTGCTACTGAACGACGCACCGTGAGTGTTTCAAAGAATCCTCCACCCTGTCCGTCATTTGGTGCCAATCCTGTTGTTTCACACCATTCGCGAATCACGGGAACAAGTTTTTCAAACTGCTCATCGAACATTCCACATGGTTTTTCCAAACTCTCAACAATTTTGAATTGCCCTCGTTTTTTTGAACCTAATGCAAATTTTCCTTCCTCGTCTGTACCAAAAGAAAAATCCATTTTGTTTCGATAAAACCAATCTCGTGGAGAAGGAATAAATTGATTCATCAGTGGCTCCAAATCTATTTTCGCAAACTTTGCGAACAATTCGAATACCTGCTTTTTCTTAATTTCTCGTTGTTTTTCTACTGGCAAAGTCTCCCAGGGCGCACCTGGAATAAGCTGAAATTCTGGCTCGATTTCTAATTCAGATCGTTTGAGCACCTCAATTGCAACCGCCTCACCGAATCGACGTTTCACACGTTTGATTTTGGCTTTCACTGTTTGTCCAGTGATACCACCATTTACGAAGAAAACCATGCCATCTTGGCGTGCCACACCTTCCCCTCCATATGCGAGGTCAGTAATTTCCAACTCGAGAACGTCATCTGCTTTAAAATTCATCGCCCGGAAGATAGCGAAAATGCTGAAAAAAACAACTATTTAAGTCTTTCCATTCATGTTGCCTTTGCGAACGAAGTAAAAAATGAACCTTCAACGAGAGTGCCCAAACCGCAAGATGCGGTTTAACGAACAAGAAGTGTGAATTTACAAGGGAACAACTGCAACGAGCTTTTTTGCTTACTTTTTTCGCGGAGAAAAAAGTGAGAAGAAAGCCAAACCCTATTCTCGCTCGCTTTTTTACAAAATTCTGCAAAAATATCTTCGATGAAATCTGAATTCAAAACTATAGCGGGAATCAAGACGCACCTAGTGAAACATGGCACAGGAAAAAATAAAATCCTCTGTCTTCACGGATGGGGCGGAAGTGCTGAAAGCTGGGATGATCTCATTTCGAAATTAGAAAAAAAAATAGATACCACCATAATTGCTGTTGATCTTCCTGGATTTGGAAAATCAGAAATGCCGCCTATGACTGGATGGAGCATATCACAATATGGAAAATGGCTTGAAGAATTATTAACGAAGCTCAAATGGAAAGATCCCACCCTCATGGGTCATTCTTTTGGATGCCGTGTCATTATTAAATTTTTGGAAAAAAATCCTGACTTTGACGGAAAAATCATCCTTCATGGAGCCGCTGGAATAAAATGGCCCCCAGGAATTCGCCAACGCATTACTACAAAAATAAAACCGCTTGTATTCCCTTTTAAAAAAGTAGTACCAGCAAAAATCTGGAATAAAGTTACTGGGAAAATTTTTGGTGCACGAGACTGGGCACATTGTCCTGTCGCACTAAAAAAGACTTTAGAAAAAACACTTAAAGAATCCTGCGTTCAAGAAAAACTACACACTATTAAAAACGACGTACTTCTCCTCTGGGGAAAAAAAGATGGATATACGCCTCTCAAATCAGCAAAAGTATTTCAAGAAAAATTAAAGAATGCCACTCTCCATGTTTTCGAAGATGGACGTCACGGAATTCATCGCACACATGCAGCAAAATGTGTGAATAAAATTAATACTTTTCTCAAAAAATGAATGAATGGGAATTGCTTATCGGGCTTGGAATTATTGCCCTAGGGGTGAGAACTGCTAGCTGGTGGCTTCAATCATGGCAACTTCGAGAATATAGATTTGATCGTATGCTCGCCAATTTTCGCACCTATGATGGACGCATTAATTTGCTAAATTTCTGGGCATTTCCTGGATTGTTCCCCCGTCCAAAACTTTCAGGTCGGGTCATTATTATCACGGGAATTTTCATTCTTCTTTCTATTGGAATTATTGTTGGACTGTATGAAATTTTTGTAAACATTGAAAACTGGCGCTGGGGATGGAACTGGGCAAAAGCACTGATAATTTGGGAACGAACTTTATGGTTCACGGTTCCTCTTGCTATAAAAATTTCCGCACTTCCTGTCTGGCTAAGAAAGCGATCTCTTTTTACGAAAGCAGGAAAAATAATTGCGAAAGGAAAAAATGTTACCTGTATAGGAATTACTGGAAGCTACGGAAAAAGTTCCACAAAAAAAATATTGGTTCATTTGCTTCGAGCAAAATACGGAGCGGATGCTGTACTTACAAATCCCGGAAATGAGAACAATGAAATTTCTATTGCACGACTGGTTCACAGAAATAATCGATTTTTCACAGATCCTACAACCGGACCTAAAAAGAAATTTTTTGTCTGTGAAATGGGCGCTTACAAAAAAGGAGAAATTCAGCAGATTTGTGAATTTGTAAAACCACATACGGGAATTCTCACCGGATTAAATGCACAACATGTCGTGCTTTTTGGAAATGCAGAAAAATTGAGAGCCGCCAAATTTGAACTGGCAGAATCATGTAGCAAAACTATTTTCTTTAATGCAGATACTCCAGCATTGGTGGAAATTTTTGAAGACAAAGAAATAACCGCTACTCCGATTGGAATACGAAAATCTGTTGCAGAAAACATTTCTTCAACTATCACGGAAACCAAATTTCATGCATATGGAAAAGATTTCATCCTTCCCTGGGCTGGAGAATTTTTCGTAGGAAATGCTCTCCTTGCACTTGAAGCAGCACGAGAAGTTGGATGTTCTCCTGAAGAGTTAACCAGCTTTCTCAAAGAGCTCTCCCCTCTCGAGAGAGCCCTTCACATAAAAGAATTACAAAACAAAGCCACGCTTCTGTTAGATCCCTATTCAGCAAATCCAGATGGTGTTCTTGGCGCTATATCTCATTTAGGAAAATTCAAAGGAACGAAGATTTTCATAGGAATTCCACTGAGAGAACTGGGAAAAGATTCTGAAAAAATACACCGAGAAGTATTCGAAGCATTAAAAAATATTGATGCCCATGTGTTTTGGTTTCGTCATGATTATGAGAAATCAGCAAAAGAAATTTGTGGTGAAAAATTCCATGGAGATAACACGAAAGCTTTGAAGAAACTACTCAAAGAGCTCAAAAAAAATGATGCTATTTTACTTGAATCTCGGATGTCAAAAAATATTGAAAATCTGTTTTCAACTCTGTAGAAAATACCAACAGCGGAAGAGTGAAAATTAAAACTCAATCGTTTCAACTATTACGTCAATATTCTCCTATTCAACAAAAATCGTTCCTCTCATGTGGTTTCCTCTTTCTTTACAATAAACAGAGCAATGAAAGGCGACTATCCCCTTCTCACGTGCTCGAAACCCAAACTCGGTCTCTTCATTCTTGTGTAAAATTGCATGCCATCCATGTTGCGGAATTATAAGTGCATGTTCTTCTTTGGTCTTATTGGTAATATTCAATAAAACGTAATCTCCTTTTTTTGCATAGAACTCATCTGGAGTTAATACTCCCTTTTCAAACGTCGCAAAGAGCTCTGTCGGATTCACGAGTTCTGGTTCTCCTTTATACACATATTCGGCGGTATCCATGTTTTCTTCTAACAATATCTCCTCTCCTCCTCCTATATCTATTTCTACTTTCCCTTCCATGTCAGGTTTCTTCTGTACAGAATGAGAACACGCTGACAAAAACACCACACTCAAAAGTGTAAAAAGAACGCTTATTTTTTGTATATTGCTCATAGTTTCAAGATATAAATTTAGGAATCCAAAAAAAATCATCTGTATTTAACTCTTTCTTGCTTCTCAAGCAAATTTAAAATGCTATAATCTTTCACGAATGAAACTTGTTTCGAATCAACTGGGACCGAACTTTAATATTGGTGATGCACTCTATGCATTGGGATGTGCCCTCATGCCAACTCTTCCTAAAACTGATTTTATTCCTTATTTTGAAACAGAAAATTTCAAACTCGCTTCTACTGCACGAACACTTCTTGGATTACTAGCCAACGTCGTTCCTGAAGGAAAAAAGGTAGGGATTCCTGCTGTTTGTTGTGCCGTAATGGCAACTCCCTTTCTCAGTAAAGGAAAAGAAATTTGTTGGATGGACACGGATGAAAATGGACTTCTTGATCCAAAAGAAGTTGAAAAATATAAAAACGAACTCGGCCTTATTATTGTTCCTCATGTTTTTGGACAACAAGCAGCTCTTGAGGAAATTATAAAAAATTCCAAAGCCAATAATATTATTGTGGTTGAAGATAGCGCGCATTTTTTCCAACAAGGAGAACCAAAAGCAGACTACCGACTGCTCAGTTTTGGACGAGAAAAAGATGTATCTTGTGTCGCAGGAGGTGCTTTGACTTGGAAAAAAAATGCGATTGGATCAGAAATAATTCAAAAATATTCATTGAAAAAACCTTCTCGAGGTTGGGCATTCCAACATGCCATTCAACCACTTGTATTAGCAATATCTCTTCCCTGGTGGAGCAATGGTGGACGCTATATCGCTGGAATGTTTTCAAAAGCAAAAATTCTTCCTCGCGCTGTTTCTCAAGGAGAAAAATCTGGCATAAATGATTTTCCTCAAACAAAACTTGCTCTCACTCAACAAAAAATTCTCATACGTTCCCTTTGCCAAAGAAGTACTGAGCTTCCCCATCGATCAGAATTAGCAAATGACTGGAAACGAAAACTTTCTCAAATTTTTCCCGATGCAAAAATAGTTATTCCTGAAAATTTCTTTCGAGTAATTCTTACTGGAATTGAACGAGAGACCGTTTTGAAAACAGCAAAACGTGCGGGGTTTGATTTAAATGAATGGGATGGAGAACCCATTGCTCCTCGCGGAGTTGATTTGGAAAAATTTGGGTACCGGAAAGGACAATGTCCACATGCAGAACAATTTATACAAAACTACGTTACGTTTCCCACAAATCGAAGAACAGAGTTAGCAGATATCGAACGATTCCCAGAATTATTTACATGAACGCAAAACATCCTCTCTTTGGGGTCATTCTCATTTTTGGATTCACTCTCTGTTCCGTTTTTGCCTATGTATCGGTAAAACATGTGTTTTTAATGGACCCATCAATCTCTCCCATCAACGCTATATTTTGGGGATTCTTTGGTGCTACAATTGTTTCTGGTTTCTTTAATTGCTCACGTAAAAAAGAAAGAAAACTTGTACAACAAGAATGGTCCAAACACAAAAAACTCATCATCACTATTTCTATTATGAGTGGGATAGGCGCTATTCTTTGGGCATGGTCTCTCCATCTCGCCAGTGCAGGAACCGTAGGACTTATTGGCCGTGCAGATGTATTAATGGCGCTCGCGCTCGGAACAATATTCCTCGGTGAACGATTTTCATGGAAAGAAATCATGGGAGCTATTATCGCCATCTGCGGACTCTGCGTTGTTGCAAATTTACCCAATGAGATTTCTTTATTGGCAGTAGGAATTGTACTCTGCACGCGATTCCTGTATGCCATGCAAAGTTTTTTTGTTAAGAAATCAGGACAAAATTTACGAGGAATTCCTTTCACTTTTTGTCGAATTCTCATTATGACTCTTGTTTTATTGATTACTGTCCTCGTTACTGGGACATTTAGTGTCCCCCCATTAACACTCCTTATATTCCTCATTAGCTCACAAGTTTTTGGCGCTTTCATTGGACGCGTTCTTTATTTTGAAGCACACAAATATTTGGGGATTGGACATATTAACCTTCTCTCTCTCTTACAACCTGTACTCCTTCTCATCGGAACATGGCTCTTGCTCAATGAGCCTATGCCCGCACAAAAAATAGTCGGAGGAGGAATATTACTCCTTGGTCTCGCCATCATTGTGTTAGAAA
>Ga0307987_1000625_pt1 | contig 20908 bp, 14 predicted proteins | sample EllFjometagen181_FD_203157 | JGI IMG/M metagenome (GOLD analysis project Ga0307987, IMG submission 203157) | Marine microbial communities from Ellis Fjord, Antarctic Ocean - #181 | ecosystem: Environmental > Aquatic > Marine > Unclassified | place: Southern Ocean | collected 2014-10-08 | reverse complement strand
AACTATTGCCAGAAGAACATCTTTGACTTTATCTATATCTGAATCATAAGCAACATTAACGGATATATCTCTTCTTATTAAAACATTGTTGTGAGTCCAATTTACAACTTGATTAGAAACTATCTGGGAATTAGGAATTGAAACAACTGCATTATCAAAAGTTTGTATAAGAGTTGACCTTATAGTTATTTTAATAACTTTTCCCCATTGCTCATTCATTTGAATAATATCTCCATGTTTCAGGGAGCGACCTATCAGTATAATTAATCCTGAAGCAAAATTGTTGATAATATCTCGTAGACCTAAGCCAATACCGATCCCTAAACTCCCAGCTATTACAGCTAAACTTGTAAACCCTACCCCAACTAATTTTAGAATAATAAGTATATAAATAATCCATATTATGTATGAAACTAGAATTGATATAGATGGAACAACTGTAGGGTCTAGTTTAGAAGAACCTGAAAATTTGTTAAGAGAAGCTTTAATAACGTTAATGATTGTCTTAAAAACTAAGAACAGATAAATAGCGATAGCAATATAGAATAAATTTATACCAACCCCATAGATATATGTTACACTATTCAATGAATTAAAAAATATACTTGTATCAATAATTTGATTTGAAAGCCATAAAAATACCAATAAAACGATGATACACCAGATAAGAGGCACACCAAATCCAATAAGAAATATACTTGTCATCAGGAATTTATTATCACAAATAATATTAATTAAATTTTTGATAGCAGCTGAACAGTTTATTCCAAACTTTATTCCTAAGGCTGTTAGAAACCATCCCATTGTGCATAAAAGAGATAAAAACATAAGACCATTGATTGCAAGAATAATTGAAATAGAACAGATAATTATAGAAAGTGTTATAATTGTTTTCTCAAATGAAGAGTATGAATATTTGATTCTCCTATACATAAAATAAATTGCAACTGCAGTGCCAAGTATCCAACAGCAAATCATTAATACTCTAAATAAATCAAAAATCTGAAGCATAATACCGAATGTATAAAGCCAAAATAGAGGTTCTAAAGGCGGTCGTAATTCTTCTATATTTATCCGTTTTTTTAATCCCCATGATATATTCATGACTCCTCTGATAACACATATAAATGCAATTTTAACGGTAAAGACAGTTTCAGGGAAATACATAATAAAATGACTGTATGAAAGTAAAACACCGGCTAGAACAAACCAAAACCAACTATTAAGCAGAAGTTTATTTTGGTTTTTGTTATATTTTTTTAAAAGAAAGTTTCCAAATAAAAATATCGGAATACTACATAATAAAAATATTAAAAGATAAAACCACTCCCCAATACTATCAGGAAGTTTTCTCAATAATGAACCATTAGCTGCATTAACCCATTCGCTGGAATGATAATCAAATAAATACCATGTTTCACTTGAAAAAAAAGAGTCTCTTGGACTAAAAAGATAAAAATATAATTGATGATACACCATCTGATTAAAATCATATGCTTCAACTTCCAGGATATTTTTTAATTTTTCAGATTTTAGGATAATTAGATCTAAACTCTTTTTTAAAATTATAAATTTATCAGCTAGGAAGGAAATATCTTTTTTTGTTTTTGAAATTTCTTGTTTGATTTTAGAAGGAATATTTTGCTTTTCCAGACTGGAAAGAGAAGTATTTGAATTATTTAATACTAACAGTTTATCTTCGAGTGTTCTTTGTGCTACAACTGCTAAGTTCAGATCTTCATTGAAAAGAGTTATAAGACTGAGAGCTTCTTTGGCAATCAACCTAAATTCATACGGGCTGTCTACTCCTGTCAACATAGCAAATTTAAGTTGCTGAAATTTGACTTCTGTAAATTCATTGGATTTCGCAAGCATACTGGTTTTATATTCATATAATGAAGAAATAGTCTCGAAATTTGATCTCAAAAATGAGATTTTATTTTGTCGATCTTTCAGCACTTCATTCCAGTATTCAATAGTTTCTGTTTTGGAAATCACACTACCTGAAACAGAATCATTTATACAAATGCTACAGAATAATATCGCAATTAAGAAAAATATTTTTTTCATGTTATATAACCTTTACGAACTGAATATTTTTTAAAAATATGCAAAGTACATATTCACGTCACACAGAAGTAGGGTGTTAATTAGAGCACATCGAAAAAGACTCTATAAAACAGTTTTTGGTTTATAGTAACTCAGGCATCCGCCTGAAAAAAACAGCAGAGGCCAGCCTTCGCTCTTCGAGTTACTCCTCGGCACAGCGACTGTTCACGTGAAAAACTATCTTTTCAGACAACGTATAATTAATGCCGTTGGAGTTCCACTTTTTTTTATAATCGAACGCATGAAGTCAGACTAAGATTTAGGAAGACCTGCTAAAGCAGGAACTCCAACAAATGAGTATTCATCAGTCATAAAACATTTATTATATGATTCAGGAATACTTTGTAGCTCTATTATATTTTTGGTTCAGATATGCTACTCCATGATATTTACATAACTTTAATTTATAGAATCGCAATAAAAGTTTTTAATTTTCTGATACCCTTCATTCATTAAATTATTGACCGATTTATAATCAACTTTAACATTATTAAAAAAGTTTTTGTCAATATGAATTTTATCTATATTGATTGACTTCAAGTCATTACAACCAGTCAAAATCATTGCCTGATATAACTGTTTTTGAAGAGTTTGAAGCGTAACCTTAACCCCCTCTTGTCTTCCTCCTATTGAAGCCCATATAATAGGTCTTCCAACAAGCACAGCCTTAGCCCCAAGAGCAAGAAGTTTGATTACATCTACTCCTTCTCTCACACAACCATCAGCTAAGACAATAATATCATTGCCAACGGCATTACAAATATCTTTTAGTACTTCACAAGGCGAGAGTGTACAGTTTAACACTCTACCTCCATGATTAGAAACAACAATTCCAGAAGCTCCGGCTTCAACACATATTTTTGCTTCATCAACTGATAAGATACCTTTTATTATAAAAGGTAATTTTGTCGATGATATTATTTTCTTTAAGTCTTCTAGTGTTTTAGGTCCCACGGGCTGATTAAACATTTTCATTGTAACTAACCCTGCACCGTCAACATCCACCCCTACAGCAATAGCACCTGCAGATTCTGCTAGTCTGATTCTTTTGATAATTTCATCATTTTCCCTAGGTTTAATTATTGCAATCCCATCTCCTCCTGCTTTTTTTATAGCTTCCAAACCTACAGGATAACATGATATATCACCAGTATCACCAATCATGGCAATAGTTCCAACTTCAACTGAACCAAATACTACATCATCCACAAATTCTTTTTCCGACATAAAGCCACCCATATTATATTGTGTTCCAGTAAGCGGAGCACTAATTACAGGCATAGATAATTTTTTCTTGAAAATTTCAAAAGAAGTATCCGGATCTTTAGCGTCGTGCAATGTTCTTAAAACAACTTTAATATCTTTCAGCTTTCTATATGATCTTTTAAAAGATTCTCCTGTACCGGCCCCCCCCATACCAGGAACCTTACCGGCACACCAAAGACCATTACACTCTTTACAAACATTACAGAAAGATTTCATTCTCTCACGGGCTTTATCTCTAATTTCCTTTGTTTCCATATATATTCTCCAGTCAAAATAATATTTTATGATATTTATATTACTTTAAAAATTAATGAATTAAAATGTAAATAGTATACAATTAGTTAACCCTAGAAATATTCATTTTATTTTTTGTGAAACATAAATGTTTTCATTATTAGGCTCAGTCACAGGGTTATAAGGTAATGCAACATTATAGTTGAGTTTTTCCGGAGCTTCAACAGTTTTCAATATCCTTACTGGGCCCATATCATATACCTTTTGTAATGCATTATCATTATTTAAAACAATAAGCCCACCTTCTTTTATTCCATCTCCTTCTATCTTCACATATTCATCATGATACCCTGTTTGTTTAATAGGGACAAATACGGCCTTATTATTTTCGATGATACAGACTTGAGGTATACCAAGCTTAGTACCGAATATTGCATTAAACGGAACATATATTCCAGGTTCATATGTTTTATCTATAACTATTTTAACAGCTTCATTTGTAGTGTACCTCCAATGCAACTGCTGATAAACAACTTGGTCTCCATCATTCAGCCCCGCGGGAGAATCTATAACTAAAATATCGCTAACATTTATTTCAGAATTATTTTCAATTGATCTGTAATTATTCCCAACTCCCTCTATGAATGTGATATGCCTTAGAATGTTTCCAAGATTTACATAAACTTTTTTTAATCTAAATTGAGTATCAACAGAGCGATCTTTATTCAGTACTGCCTGATCAAGTGCTTTCCAAACATAAGTGCCTTTTTCGTCATGTTGAATAGCATTAACCGGAACAGCTGCAGGTACTATCTCTTTAAATTTTTGATTAGGAGCCATAATTTGGCTCCCAATATATGCATTAATCACTATCTGTATTTTATGAATTACCGGAAGATTTTTCTGTTCGGTAGTAAGTTTATTTAAGGATACAAGTTCATTCATGACAAGTAAATAAAACGATGAAGGATCAGTTGGATTTTTACATAGAAGTGTCATTTTTGACTCAGAACTGTCTGCATCGTAAACTTTAATTGTATTTTCTATACCTATATGATTGATCAACTCGACTGGAAAATTAAACTTAATTGCCATTGGATTCATCATAGTTACTTTAATAATGTCCTTAAAATGATCCAAAGATGTTCCTGGAGCATAGTACACTTCTTCGACCTGCCCAGTAAATTCAGGATATACAACACATTGTTTTAAGTTGAACTTAGCCTTTAATAGTTCGACTTCACTTTTTTTCAAGGTAAGTAAAGCACTGTCATATTCAGTTTTAGCAGCATCAATCTGTTTCTCAGCAATTAAGTTATGTTTTATTTTATTCAGATTATACAGTCTTTCATATTCTTTCTTTTCATTTTGAATAATTCTAGATGCTTTTTCTAGAGCAACTTCTGCAGATTTAACAGCAAGTTCAGGTAAAGTGCGATCCTGAATAATTATTGGAGTGCCTGGTCTTACAACTTCACCTTTGTCATTAATAACCTGAGAATAAACTATATCACCAGGTGATGCTGTATATTCAAGGATGCCTGGATTCCGTGTTCCAAATGTACCAGTTTTAAGTGGCGTAACCACACCTCTAAAGTAGGATTTTGAAGGTGTTATTATTTTCAACACCTGTGCAGTTACGGGAACAGGTTTCAACTGCATCGATTGCGAATAACCTGAATCAACATAGATCATTATTAAAACAGTAAGCAAAAAAAACTTTTTCATAGAAACCTTTCGAAGATAATGAATTTTTTCTTAGTTAAAATATAAATAAATATCAGAAACAAAAATACCTCAAATATTACTAAGCTCTAACTTAGGTTAAAGATGATATAGATAATGCAAAATGCTCAGCCATGTATTTCAAACTTTTTTCACTTTCTATATCATTTTTAACAGTCGCAATAGAACCATCTTTAGACCAAATGCTCACTCCTGAATGATTTTCACATTTACCAAGCTCAAAACACGGTCCACCTGTAATTAAGTATCCTAAAGACAACATACAGTTATAAATAGTATTTAATGTAGTCTCCTGTCCCCCGTTCCGAACTGCTCCAAGTACAATCGCACTTCCTATTCTAAGATTATGTTTAAAGTTACAATTATTACCAGGAGTATGCATTGCAATACTGATACGGTCCAATAAATCTTTTAAAATACCTGGAACAGTAGTTAAATATACCGGAGAAGAAATTATACAACCATCTGCATTGGAAAGTTTTTTAATGATTTCACCAACATCATCATTATGTATACAAAAATTATCAATTTGATCTTTATGAGTGTGGCACTGTCCACAAGCAGTACATCTTTTAATTTTCTTATCACTTAGGGTAATGAGTTCAGTTTTACAATTACAGTTTCGCTCTACAATATTAAGTGCATATTTGAGAGCAAATTCACTACCACTTTCTTTTCTGGGACTTCCACAAATTCCAATTACCTTAGCCATAATAAACTCTCTACTTATAAATATTGTTAATCATATTCAGATCAAACCATTTTCCTAAATTATATCACATATTTCAAATCAAATTTGATATACTACCAACAAAAAGCAAAAAGAACAGCGTAAAGAATTAATAAAAAACTCGTTGCGCCGAGTACAAAATTTAAACTTTTATCAATATGTCCATGATTTACTTTATGAAACAGTGGCAGAGCTAAGACATAAATTATACCTGAAATTATCAATATATACCAATGAGACCAATTAATAATAACTAGGATGAAAGGTATAAAACATGCAATAGTTATACTGTAAAAATACTCCATTCTAACAAAGTCGACACCATGAATTACTGCAAGTGTCCGTTTACCAGTTTCTGTATCACTTCTGACATCTCTCAAATTATTTACAGCGAGAATTGCTGCTGATATTAATCCTGGAGCAAAACCAGCTAAAATAACTGTAAAATTAATGCCAAGAGTCTGAAGATAATAAGTGCCTCCAACAGCAACAGGTCCGAAAAATATTAATACGAAAATATCTCCCATTCCACGTGAACCAAATGGCAATGGTCCGCCTGTATACAAAACAGCACATATTATAGATATAATGCCAATCCAAAAAATTGGCCACCCTCCTCTAAACAGTAATATAATCCCTAAAATAACAGCTATCGAAAAACTGATAATGAAGGCATTTCTCATTTCAATAGGTTGAACCATACCACTCTGAGTCATTCTTCTAGGTCCAATTCTACTAGTTGAATCTACACCTTTTTGAAAATCAAAGTAATCGTTTGCGTAATTCGCACCAATCTGAATCGCCAAAGCCGCAATAAATGTAACAATTGTGATAAATACATGTATATTTCCTGTATAATATGCGAGAGTTGTCCCCATAAGGACAGGAGCAATTGATGCTGTTAAAGTTTTAGGCCGTGCTGCAAGTATCCAAGGATAAATTATTTCAGTCATAAAGCTTCCTCCATGTTTAATTAAATGGCTTATTTTTGTTGCATGAATAGCATTTTTTTATAAAGACTATCATGGTTGGACATTAATGTATGATGTCTGCCCTGCTCAATGATTTTTCCATTATTCATTACAACAATATTATTAAAATCCTCTATTTGTCTGGTAAAAATATGCGTTATTATAATTAATGTCCGATTATTAAGCGAAGCTAAATTACTCATTATTCGACACCCGGTATTAAAATCTAAATCTGCATTTGGTTCATCAAATATTAAAATTTGTGCTTTTGAGAGAATAGTTCTGGCAATACCCAACCTCCTCTGTTCTCCTCCACTTAATGTTGACCCAAATTCACCTATTACAGTGTTAATACCGTCAGGTAAACAATTAACAAAATCCAATGCTTCCGCTAATTTCAGAGCATTGTTAATTTCATCATCAGTAGCACCGGGATCAGCTATTTTCAGGTTGTTTTTGATACTATCACTGAACATATGCACTTGTTGAGTACATACTGCTATATATTTAGTTATATCTGATTGTCTAAATGCTTTCAAGTCACAAGACCCAATTTTTATAGAACCTTTATAATCCCAAAAACGCATTAAAATATTAATTAGTGAGCTTTTACCTGAACCGCTTCCGCCAACAATTGCAATGTTATCATATTGTTTAATATTTAGACTTACGTCACAAAGATTAAATCTATCTTTTTGTGAATATTTAAAATTTACTTTTGTAAAAGTAATATCTAAACGATCAGGATGAGGAATAATGTCAAGTTCAGACTCATCAATAATTGGTTTAGTATCAATTATTTCATATACTCTTTTAGCCGATTTCAATATTGCGCCCAAATGTTGAAAGACCTGAGGTAGTGGAAAAACAGCCTCAAAAGAGGCCATAATTCCTAAAATAATTACAGAAACAATTACACCATTATACAAACCACTATTCAAGTTAGGTAAAATCAAAATTATGGCAAAAAGAACAGTTAAATTCATTATTAAGTTTATTAGAGATATATTTAAAGCATTAATAAAAGATATTTTACTCTTTATAGCAAATAATTTTAAATTTAAATCACTAAATTTATTTTGAAAACTTTCAATTTTATTAAAAGCAACTAAATCAGAATATCCTTGATTCATGTCTAGAGTCATCACGCTAATTTCTGCTTGAAGTTCAATAATATTAGCTCCATATTTTTTACTAATAAAATAAGTAATAGCTGATAGTACATAACCAGAACAAAAAAGAGAGCCTGCAGTCAAAAAAGCTATATAAATATTAAAAAAAGAAAAGAATACTGACAATAATATTATGATTGCAAACAGTGTTATAGGAGGTAAAATTAATCGAATATACACATTTTCAAGGTTCTCTACATCACCAACAACTCTGCATAATAGATCACCTGAATTAAAATGTATTAATCTTTGAGGAGATAAAGGTTCAATTTTTTTATAAAACCATACTCGATACTGCTTTAATAGTTTGAATGTAACATTATGAGATACGATTCTCTCAAGATACCTAAACACACCTCTCGTTGTTCCAAAGAATCTAACCCCGGTAATTGCAATCTGTAATTGACTCAATGGGATGGCAATTGCACATACAGATATAAGGTATCCAGCGATTACCATTAAACCAATACCAGAAGCAATAGTAAAAAAAGAAAGGATAAATCCTAAAATAATCCAGTAGTAAAAAGGTAAAACTTGTTTAAGTAATCTAATAAATATCATCAAAATAAACTTTTTTTATATTGTTGGTTGTCTATGGTTCAAAATCAAATTAGCTATCTATTGAATTTAATCTTTTGTATTTGACCATTTGCAATAGTAAATATCTTATCAGATTTTTCTATTGTATTTAATCTATGAGCAATAGTTATAACAGTTTTATCCCTAGACCATTCGCCTAATTTAGTTATAATAGAATTTTCATAAAGAGAATCAATATTAGATGTAGGTTCATCCATTATAACAATAGGTGCATTTTTAATAACCGCCCTTGCTATAGCTAATCTCTGAGCTTGTCCTCCACTGAGCCTTAAACCCCTTTCTCCAATTATTGTATCATATCCATTTTCTAAAGATTGTATAAAATCATCAAGGTTGGCAATACTTGCAGCTTTCTTAATTATGGTATCATCATAAATATTATGGTGAGAACCAAGGCATAAATTTTCTCTAATACTACAGTTAAACAGGTAAGGTTTTTGAGGAATCCATGAAACGACTGATCGCCAATAATCAGCATTTATATGTTTAAGATTAAAGTTTCCTATTAAGATATCACCTGAAGATGGTGTAATAAAAGAAAGTAAAGAATTGATTATTGTAGATTTACCTGCTCCTGTAGGACCAATTATTGCCACTTTTTCTCTTGGTGAAACCGTAAAGGATAACTGATTGAGAGCAAAACTATGCTGCCCCTTATATCTAAAGGTAACATTCTCAAAGTTAATAGTTAGATTTTCAATATTCTCAGGTTTAGACATTGTTGATATATTTATATCAGTGTTAGTTTTAGTTTCTAAAATATTAAAAATTCTTTTACCCGAGCTAAGCCCCTCCATACCTGCATGAAAACGTGCACCTAAATTTCTAAGAGGAGCATAAAATTCAGGGGCTATAATCAAAACAAAGAGAGCTTCCTGATACCCTAAATAACCATACAGGAGTCGTAAACCTACAGAGACTGCTAAAATTGCAGTACTCAATGTTGCAATTAATTCCAAGGCCAATGACGAGATAAATGCAACCTTTAAGGTTTTCATTGTCGAATGTCTGAATTTTTCACTTATTGTAGAGATTTTATCTATTTGTACCTTGGATTGCCCAAATACTTTATAAGTTGTAAGTCCTTGGATAACATCAAGAAAATGTGCACTTAAAAAACTTAACATTTTCCACTGTTTTTCTGTCATTATCTTTGCTTTTCCACCGATTAAATACATAAACACTGGAACCAATGGGGCAGTTACAATTAAGATACACCCTGAAATCAGGTCAATATAGAAAGCAAAACATACAATAATTAGTGGAGATAAAAGAGCTAAAAACAGACTTGGAAGGTATTGTCCAAAATAAGGTTCAAGTGCATCTGTACCTTTTATAACGGTATTAACAATCTCCCCACTTCTTTCTCTTTTTAAATATTCTGAACCAAGGTTTGCAATATGCTTACTTACTAACAATCTAACCTTGTGAACTATGTTAATTCCCAATATACCGGAATAATATTCAAAAACCCATGTGAATAGTGACCTTAAAACGGCAAACAGAAGAAATAATGATAACGGGAATAAAAGATAGGAATAAGAAGTTTTATGAGTAAACAATAAATTTACAACATAACTCAAAATGTAAGCTTGAGAAACTACAGCAAAAGTAATTAATACCCCTGCAGTAATTATTAAATATAAAAAAAAGCGATCACCGATAAGCAGTGATAACATTCGATGATCGACTTTCATATACCAAAGGTATTTCTGTTTTTAATATGTTTTTGTTAAATATACTACATTAATCCAAATGATATCTGAAATACAAAGTTCTTGAATTTAATTATCCAAGATCCTTTTCAGATTTTCTTTTCCTAAATGCCATATGTGCAAAAATTTGATAAATAATGATAATTGGAACAAAAATAAAAGCTACTATTCTCATTATTTGTAAAGAGTATAATGAAGAACATGAATTATATATAGTTAAATTCCAATTACTGTTCAGTGAAGAAATCATCACGTTGGGATAATTATGTACAAATAGTGTCAATGTAAGAAAAATCACACTTACAGATGTAAAGAAAAATGAAATTTTCTGAAAAGATTTAATTTTTATTCCTGACAATATAAGGGCAATAAATGAAATTGCTGCAACTGTTAATCCATAACAATCACCTAAAATATCAGTTTCCCAACATGTAAATAGTAGAAAACCAAAAAATACTATACAAGTAACTCTATGAAGCTGTGGTAATTTTCTATTAATTACTTGTGTAATCAAATGCTTTCTTTTAATTTTTAATCTTAAATATAAACCTCCATGAAGAGTAAATAATAAGACAAATAAAAGTCCGCACAACAATGAATATGTATTTAATAAATCACCAAAATTACCAACATAGACCATTTTTGAATTTATAGGAAGTCCTCTTATCATATTACCTACAAAAACACCCCATAAAAACGCCAATAAAAAACTACCTAGAAAGAAAGCTGAATCACAGGCATATCTCCACATTCTATATTTACTTTTACCTCTAAATTCAATACCTAGCCCTCTTAGAGCTATAGCAAAAAGAATAAGCATAAGAGCAAAATAAAAACTGCTGAACATTGTCGCGTACCATAATGGAAATGCTGCAAAAATAGCACCCCCTGCCCCAACCATCCATACTTCATTACCATTCCACACACTGCCAATTGAGTTAACAACTAACTGCCTTGAACTATCTCTTCTGGCAACAAACGGCAACCATATACCTACTCCGTAATCAAATCCCTCCAAAAAGAAGAATCCAACGAAGAAAATCACGATTAGTGAGAACCAAAAAACTTGTATATCCATAATTATCCCTCCTAATATTCTGTTTGATTTTCTTCAAGGAAATCTCTTGTTCCGGCAACACCAAATTTCCATAATAAATAAATATCGACCAATGTAATTATACCATAAAAAATGGTCATTAGAACAAGCGAAATTATAATATCAGTCAATGAATTACTTGGAGTTACTCCATCTTTTGTCTTCATTAACCATTGAACAATCCATGGCTGTCTTCCGACCTCTGTGACAATCCAGCCAGTAGTATTCGCTATATAAGGTAATAAAATACATATAATAAGTCCCCAACATGTCCATTTATTGAAATTGAACTTATTCCTGAATACCGATTTTATCATTAAATAAATCAAAATAATGAGTAAAATCATTCCAATTCCAGCCATGGTTCTAAATGCATAATAGCAGATAAACACCTCAGGGATATAATCTCCAGGGCCATATTTTTTTTCATACTCTGCCTGAAGATCATTTATCCCCCTAACTTTTCCAGTAAACTTTTTATAAACTAAAAAAGTTAACCCATAAGGAATAGAAAGAGAATAGCTGTTTTTTCTTTCTTTTTGGTTAGGGATAGCGATGATTCCTTCTGGAGCCGGATCGGCAGTTTCCCATAGTGCTTCCATTGCTGCAAGTTTCATTGGTTGTTCTTTGGAAATATGAACAGCCATTGCATCTCCAAAATATATAACACCGACTATTCCTATAAAGCCATAAATAACTGCAGCTTTAAATGATGCCTTAAAAACTTTTAAGTCGGTTGTTTTTCTCCAAAAGTGAAAAGCACAAATACCAATTACAAAAAATGCTGCTGTCAAAATTGCCGCACACCATGTATGGAAAAATTCTAATATAAATTGAGGGCTTGTAAATAAAGCAACAAAGTCAACTAACTCTATTCTTCCATTTCTTGCAACATACCCTACAGGCTCCTGCATAAATGAATTAGCGGTTAATATCCAGAAAGCAGATAATAATGAACCGATGGCAACTATCCAAATAAATAAAGCATGTACTTTTCTGTTAAATTTATCCCATCCAAATATCCAGAGTCCAATAAAAGTTGACTCTAGAAAGAAAGCTAAAAGTACCTCAATCGCAAGAGGTACACCAAATATATCTCCTACATAAGCTGAAAAATGAGACCAGTTCATCCCAAACTCAAACTCCATAACAATACCAGTGACGACACCAGCAGCAAAATTAACCAGGAAAAGCCTTCCCCAGAACTTTGTCATGCGTTTATAATGCTCTTTACCGGTAAATGCATAGCATGTTTCCATAATAGCAACCAATAAAGAAAGACCTATTGTTAAAGGAGGAAAGATAAAATGTAAAATGATTGTTACAGCAAACTGAAGTCTTGCATAAAACTCAGGGTTAAGCAGTTGATCAAAGATTTGAAAGAAAAATTGCTCAATAAAAGTTCCCATAAACTCCTCTCAAATTTGTAGGTTAAAAAATTATAACTAAGTTAAACTTTATTGTTATGTTAGTTTATTAGAAAATAATTTAGGTTGAATAAATAGATCATAAAAAAATCTATAACATTATACTAAACAGTTAAAGTAAAATTTTAATGCATCTTTGGATTTATCGTTCATATTTAAATATTTAAATAAGTCCATTGCATCACGTTTTAGAGCACATATTAGTTGTCTTGCCTTATCTATAGCTCCTCCTTTGATAATAATATTATATATTTTTACATATTCTAAAATATCAGAAGATCCGTTTTTAAGGAACTCTTCAATTCGTAAACGATCGGTCGAATCTGAGTACTTATATGTCCAGAATAAAATTAAAGTTCTCTTTTTTTCTTCAAAATCTTTTGGTGGTATATTTTCTGTATGCCCTCCAAACTCTTCAAGCTCAATTATATCATTGAGAATTTGAAATGCCCTTCCTAATGATAAAGCTATCTTTTCGAGTATTACTAAATCACACTCTTTTTCTGCTAATACTGCTCCTAATGACATTGGTGCACAGAAAGAATAATGAGCAGTTTTAAGATCGTAAATTTTAAAAATATCTTCTTCCTTGATATCATTAATCGGTTTAAGAGTTTCAAGTAATTCCTTAAACTCTCCATGTGCTGTCTGGACAGCGACTTTTGTTAGTATATTTAATGACTTTTGATAAACATCTGACTTCAACTCAACTTCATGAAAGGTGTTAATCGCAAAAGCGTAAAGCATATCTCCAGCAACTATTGCCATGTCTTCACCTGAAATTAACGGTAAATCCTCAGGTGATAGTTCATTAATTACACTATTAAATGAAGAATGAAGAGTCGGCTTTGATCTTCTGTAATCAGACTTATCTATAATATCATCATGAATTAAAATAAAGGCATGAATAAGTTCCATCGCTAGCATAGCTTTATTCGCATTAAACCAATTTGGTTTTTCAGAATATGCAATATATGTCAAATAAAAAAGAATCGGACGTAATCTTTTTCCATTTCCTAAAAGGAACTCTTTAATAACACTGTAAACAATATTGTTCTCTATTGAAATAGCTTCCCATAACTCAGATGTAGTTAGGGTTTCATCTATTAGAGTATTTATGTAATTTTTTATTTTTTCAAATAATTCTTGAGATGGTATTTCATCTTTATAGGATGAAATTATTTTATATTGATCCACTATTATTAATTTCTTTCTATAATAATTTTAATTAGTTCATTCTAACCCAAGACAACGTATTTCCGACAATGACTAAGAATATTTATTCTTTTTTTGCAACTGGAAAAGAGTGCCAGTCTTTTTCCATGATAATCCTTGCTTCACCTCTATGAAAGATATAAAACCATCCCCATTGCATTAATACAAATATTCTGTTCTGCAGTCCTGCTAAAAACCAAATATGAATACCAAGCCACATTACCCAGGCCATTAATCCACTCGTTCTGAACTTCCAACACTCCAACACAGCTTTATTTTTTCCAATAGTTGCTGCTTTTCCTCTATTAAAATAGAAAAAATTCCATCTTTTCTTACCTTCAATTTCCCTTACAATATTTCTTCCAGCTCTATGCCCTTGCTGTAGAGCAACTGTTGCAACGCCTGGATGCGGATTCCCATGTCGATCTTTAGAATTTGCTTCATCACCTATAACGAATACGTTTGGATAGTCTTTAAGGCTTAAATCCATTTCTACAACCACCCGACCTGCTCTATCGTGTTCAATATCGTTGCTGCCAAGCACACCAACTGCTTTAACTCCTGCACCCCATAAAACAGTTTTAGCTTTAATATGAAGATCTTTACCTATTGTAACTCCATTCTCATCAATATTAGATACATGATTTGAAGTAATTACATCAACGCCTTTATCTTCCAGGAATTTTTGTGCTTTTGCTGAGTTTTTCTTTGAGAAAGGAGCCAGTAGCCTGTCGCCTCCTTCTACTAAAATTACTTTACTTAATTCTGGGTTTATTTTTCTATAATCTCTCAGAATAATTAAATGAGCAATATCTGCAATTGCACCTGCCAACTCAACGCCCGTTGGCCCTCCCCCAACAACAACGAAAGTGAGATATTGTTTACTTATTTCCGGATCATCTTCTTTTTCTGCAATTTCATAAGCATTAAAAATTCGATTTCTAATTTCTAAAGCTCCTTCTAAGGTTTTTAATCCCGGAGCATAATCTTCCCATTTTTCATTGCCAAAATAAGAATGAATAGCACCACAGGCGGAAACAAGATAATCATATGTAAACTTTTCTGTGTCTGTATAAACTATTTGTTCCTTTAAAGATACGGTTGTAACTTCATCTCTAATTACCCTAACATTTTCATATTTAGATAGTAGACTTCTTATTGGTGATGCTATATTATCCGGATTAAGTTCTCCGGTTGCTACCTGATATAATAAAGGCTGAAAAAGGTGATGATTTTTTTTATCAATCACAGTAACGTCAAGGTCAATGTATTCGGCAAGAGCTCTGACAGCACTAAGCCCTGCAAACCCACAACCAATGACAACAACATGCTTCCTTTTTTTCATATTTTGTAAACTCCTGTTGATCTTATGTGAATGTTTATTTTGTATTACTTGTACATGATTCAAATTAGCTAAGTTGTGAAATAGCTCATGAATAATTAAATGGTGCTAATACCTGATATTAGTGGACGGCTAAAACAAACCGGTTTACTAAAAATTACTTTTCACACTGATAAAGCGTCACTGTTCCAAAACTCATTTGCTTTTGTTTTAAATTACTAAATCCAACATTTTGTAATATGTTCAAAAAACTATCCCCACTGGGAAATGACCTAATAGTGTCCGCAAGATATATATAAGCCTCTTTATTTTTGGAAAATAGTCCCCCTACAGTAGGAAGAAAATATCTTAATACGTATATATAAAGGTTACGTATAATTAGATTTTGAGGTAATGAGAATTCTAAAATCAAAAGTTTTCCTGAAGGCGTTAGAACTCTATATATTTCATCTAAACATTTACTAATATCACAAATATTTCTAATTCCAAATGACACAGTAACTATATCAATGATGTTTTTTTTCAATGGTATCGATTCGCCATTACCTCGTACTAAATTGACAATGTTATCAATATTGTTATTTTGTAGCTTATCTTTTGCCAAAGAAAGCATATTTGCAGACATATCCATCCCTATTAAAGCATTACTCTTGAAATTTTTACTATTTATTATTGAAAATATTTGATCTCCAGTACCTGAGCATAAGTCTAAAATATTCATCCTGTCATTGAAAACTATCTGTCTCGTTAGTGCTCTTCTCCATTTATAATCAAATCCTAAGGATAAAAAGTGATTCAAAAAATCATATTTGGAGGTAATAGTATCAAACATTTTCCATATTTCTTTTCTTGAATGTTCTTTCATAGAATTCCTGCAGTATGACATTTTTTGTTTTGTTAATTTAGGGATTGTTTGATTTTAAATCTATAAATAATATTGTATATATTTATAATTTAGTGTTTGAACAATAATATAAAAGAGTTTAATTTGTATTTTTTAACTATAAATGTTACTGCTTTGGGCTCTTTTGAAAGGAACACTGATGCTAAATGTATCAAAATTGTACTGTGGTGTAAAAAGTGATGGTGATGCACTCAGGTATAAGCGATTTACATCTTCAAATAAATCAACTGGACAAATTAAAAAACCAATTGTTGTATGGAATATTACTAATAGGTGCAATCTTCATTGTGCTCATTGCTATGCCAATGCCAATACCTGTAAAAATAATAAAGAATTTTCTACTTATGATGCAAAAAACATTATAGATGATTTGGCCTCTTTTAAAATTCCTGTATTACTCTTTTCAGGAGGAGAACCGTTATTAAGAAATGATTTACCAGAGCTGATAAAACATACAGTTAATAATGGTATGCGAGCAGTAGTTTCAACAAATGGGGTATTGATTGATAAATCTTATGCAGAAAGACTTAAAGCAACTAAGGTAACATATGTTGGGATAAGTATAGATGGTATGCCTTCTAGACATAATAAATTTAGAGGAGACTCTACCGCATACTCTAAGGCTTTATCAGGAATTAGAGCATGCATTGATACTGGACTAAAAGTAGGATTACGCTTTACGATATTTAAAGAAAATTATCAGGATCTGCCTTATATTTTCAATTTTATGGAAAATGAAAATATTCCAAGAATATGTTTATATCATCTTGTATGTTCCGGTAGAGGCGAAAGTATGAAAAATGATGATCTGAGTATTGATCAAAAAAGGAAAACTATGGATTTAATAATAAATAAAACCAAAGAATTCCATGACAAAGGATTAAATAAAGAAATATTAACCGTTGACAATCATTGTGATGGTGTTTATTTATACTTAAGAATGCTTAAAGAAAATAATGCTAGAACTGAAAAGGCTATAGAATTACTAAGAATCAATAAAGGTTCAAGTAGCGGTACAGGAATAGCATCAATTAACTGGGATGGTTCTGTTTACCCTGATCAATTCTGGAGAAATAAAGTTTTAGGCAATGTTAAAGACAGTAGCTTTGACTCAATTTGGAACAATCCTGAAAATGAATTTTTGAAAAAACTAAGAAATAGAACAAAATATTTAAAAGGTAGATGTTCTACTTGTAAATTTCTAGATATTTGCGGTGGTAACTTTAGAGCAAGAGCTGAAGCTATGACTGGAGATATGTGGCAATCTGACCCAGGATGCTACATTACAGACGAAGAAATATTATAATTAGATACCTAAATTTAGAGTAATGGTGTAAACTATATTTTTTATTAATTTACCTATTTCTAAATACTTACTTAAGTTATGCTTTTATCTAATAAGTTAATATGGGAAGAGTTCATAGTAATTTAATAACAATAATAGATTTTTTGTGAGCTTCGCGGTTAAGAATATGCTGTTGGTAATTAGGAGAAATATACTAAAATGAAAATTGTTGCTTGGGAAACTACCAGAAAATGCGCACATAAATGCAAACACTGCAGAGCTTCAGCCTGTAATAACGAATATCCTGATGAGTTAAATACAAGTGAGGGCAAAAGACTCATTGAGTCAATTGCTTCAGACCTCCCTGCCCTTCTAATACTAACAGGCGGTGAACCATTGTTCCGGAATGATATATTTACACTCTCTTCGTATGCATCAAAATTAGGAATACGTGTAGTAATGGCTCCATGCGGATCCAGCATCACACCTGAAATAAGTAAAAAAATAAAAACTTCAGGTATTTCTAGAATAAGTTTGAGTCTTGACGGAATTGATTCAACTTCTCATGATGATTTTAGAGGCAGACAAGGCTCTTATGATGAAATTATTAAGGCCGCAAATATTTTAAGAAAAAATGATATAGAATTTCAAATTAATACTACTGTAACAACAAAGAATGTTAATGATTTAAAAAACATTAACAATTTAGCAACCTCACTGGGAGCTGTTATACACGATATTTTCCTTCTTGTCCCGACAGGTAGAGCATCCTCATTAAAAAGTTTTGAACTGTCATCAGATAAATATGAAAATACTTTGCAATGGATAGCAAAAGAAAGTGTTACAGGTCGCAGAAATATAAAAGTCACATGTGCACCACACTATTCGAGGATATGGAGACAGATAAAAGCAAAATATAATGGAACAAAGAATCCTAAAAAAGTCCGCCCACCAACAGGTTGCTTAGCTGGATCGAAATTTATTTTTGTATCACATACAGGTGATGTTCAACCTTGTGGCTTTTTTAACAAACAATGCGGCAATATAAAAAAATTTAATTATGACTTAAAAAAAACATGCAGTCAATCAGAAATTATTACTAAAATATGTTCTAAGGATGAATATATAGGTAAGTGCAGTATATGTGAATTTTGGGAAATTTGTAAAGGATGTCGGGCGAGATCATTTGAACACACTGGTAATTTTCTCGATGAAGAACCATTTTGTTCTTATATACCTCAGAGTAATTAACAGCTGATAAAACAAAGAAAAATCGTAAAGTTTGCAAAATTTTATTTATATTCCTTTTATTTAAATTAAGTTATAAACAAAGTATTTTTTTCTATTTTCAAGTTAGTTTAAAAATTCTAAAAATAATATACAAATCAGTAATTATATGAAATATCTGTTAAATAACGAAATCGATAAAAATATTTTCTATGCATTAGAGTGTGGATTACCAATCACAGATAGACCATTTGCTACAATTGGTTTGAATCTAGGGTTAAGTGAATCAAAAGTTCTCGAAAGGTATAATTATTTTTTAAATCAAAATATAGTTAGACGTTTTGGTGGAATATTTGATCATGTACGATTTGGATATACTACAACATTATGTGCAGTTAAAGTAGATATAAATGATATAGACAAGATTAAAAAATATATTGATTCTATTTCCGAGATTACACACTGTTATATTCGTAGCCATGCTATCAATTTATGGTTTACATTCAGTGCTCATAAACATGATTTCAAAAATAAACTGAATAAAATCAAAGCATTTTTTTCTCCTAATGAAATACTTTGCTTAACGGCGCTTAATAGATATAAGATATCAGTTATTTTTGATATTGGTTCTACAAATGAATTAATAAAACAGCAGCGACAAATTCTAAATTTCAACGGTGAAATTGAATATCTATCAGAAATTGAAAAACAATTAGTAAAAAAAATGTGGACTGTGCCAGCTATTTCAAAACCTTTTGAATTTATTTCACAAGAATTAGATCTGGATTCAAATGATGCTCTTAACATATTAAGAAAATGGAAGAAAGCAGGTGTACTTAAAAGAATAGCTTTAGTTCCATTTCATTATAAACTTGGTTACAATGGAAATATTATGTGCGTGTGGAAAGTACCTACAGAAAGGATAAATTTAATTGGTCGTGAATTATCTAAATTAAGTGAGGTTACTCATTGCTACGAAAGAGAATGTTATTCTGAATTTGACTATAACTTATTTGCTATGATACATGGAAATAATTATGAAGAAACACTTATTAATTTTCAATCTATTTCTAATAGACTTTCATTAACAAATGGCCTTCCACTTTTATCTACAAAAGAAATCAAAAAAACTAGCCTTAAATTATTTCAATAAATAAAAATAGAAAATCAAATTGACTTCCGAAAATATAGATTTCTGTAAATAGCTGAATATCCATTACTTATAAATATTTTGTTAATTATTACTGACAAAAGAAATATAATTAGTATAGTCACTTAAAAAAACATACTTATTGTTCAACATTGAATAAATTTTAGTTTTGAATACTTATCTCATATCAAAAGAAAAAATCAAATCCACCTCCCCTCCTCTTTTATTAAAGATACTCCTGTAATATTTTTTTATATAAATCCAAAATAATAAAAATTTCTTATCGCAAAAAATCGATTAATACTTGAAAGTTTTTTGGAGTGTCTTAATTCGTTAATGACCTACATAGATAAAACAACGACAAAGTTAGAATGAAAAAAATTTTCAACTTTTCATTGTGTTACATCCGAAATGCAAGGATAAATTTATCCAAGTAACTCTAACGTTTAAAAACATAATTAACAAAGCTAACACCTGTTAATATTTCTAACAAAATATTAAACATTTACATATTAAGTGAATAATTTGAAGATAAGTAAAGGTAATATATTTTATAGTATATTAATAATAAAATTACTAATTAATAATTATTAAGAGAAATAATACATAAGAACATATTACGATATATGATTAATATTAGTAAATATTATTACAACAAACACAGTCAATAAATCAAAACTTAAATTAGCGTGTTGAACGTATAAATACATATCTAACTG